>Ga0194127_10000247_pt1 | contig 88501 bp, 76 predicted proteins | sample TA2KigC100mmetaG_FD_148624 | JGI IMG/M metagenome (GOLD analysis project Ga0194127, IMG submission 148624) | Freshwater microbial communities from Lake Tanganyika, Tanzania - TA2015036 Kigoma Deep Cast 100m | ecosystem: Environmental > Aquatic > Freshwater > Lake | place: Tanzania: Lake... | reverse complement strand
ATTTTTTTGGCATATGAACAAAACGAATGCAACGTGTCGGCAGACCATAGAGTTAAAAAAATGGCCCCTTTTTTCAAATCATAAAAATAAATTTTTTTTCTCCCACGTGCACACCACACTTTTTCCCGCCACTATATTTCCCTTTGCATAAGTCTTTTTCATATCACCGATTACCGATACCGCGATCTTTTGTTCTCCCTGTGCGCAACAATTCTCTTATCGTATTGTTTCAGATAAAATTTCTCATTTTTTTGTCCGACATCAACATACTTATTGTGGATAACATGTCAATTGTTCTTCTCCCCTCCCAACATGCCACATCCCAGCATTGCTTGTCTCTCAGGCAATACCCCCACATTTTATTACCCCAATAACCCCCTCCCCAATAATGTTTATTACCGGTGCATTACTTTGTAAATAATGTTAATAGCATAACTATTACTCGTTCTGCCTTTTTATTCATTCTTCTTAAATGAGAACATAATGACACTTGCATTCACTTTTTATCTTTGATAGACTTCTTTACGTTTTAAATATACCACACAATTTTACCGAGTTGATATTTTCCAGGTGAATGCTGTTGCAAATAATAGACTCTATAAATGGCATTAGACAAGTACTAAAAACTTTTAAAAAAAGTAATTTTCAAATTGGTTTTGTTCCCACCATGGGGGCTTTGCATGACGGCCATTTAAGCTTGATACGCGAAGCTCGAAAAGAAAATGATGTAGTTGCAGTGAGTATCTTTGTAAACCCTTTGCAATTTGGAGAAAATGAGGACTTCCACCACTATCCGCGACCATTTGAAAACGATCGCCTGTTACTTTCAAAAGAAAAGGTGGATATATTATTTTATCCCGGCAAGGAAGAAATATACCCTGAAACATTCAGTACTTCCATTTCTATAAAAAAACTTGAGAATAAGCTTTGTGGTAAATCACGTCCGGGACATTTTAGTGGAGTGGCCACAATTGTCCTGAAATTATTTAATATTGTAAAACCCGATGTTGTTTATTTCGGGCAAAAAGATTTTCAACAAACCGTTATCATAAAAAAAATGGTCTCTGACCTTAACGTTGATACCAAAATCAAGGTTCTTCCCATTGTCAGAGATAAAGACGGACTGGCGCTCAGTTCCAGAAATGCGTATCTCAATAATGATGAAAGAAAAGAGGCTCTCTGCTTATTTAAGGCATTAACAAAAGCAAAAATCATGATTGATTCCGGAGTTACGATAAGCGGAGAAATTGTTAATGAAATGAAATGTACTATAAAGGAATACAAGCTCGCAAGAGTTGATTATATTTCCATAGTTGATAAAAATACCCTCGAAGACGTTGAATACGCAAAGAGCGGGGATGTAATCGCCTTAGCAGTAAAAATAAGAAACACACGTTTAATTGATAATTTAATAATTCCTTCTCTTCTCTTTATCCTTTATACGATTACATTACTTTTGAAGGATTCAATATAATGTTCAATGACTTTGATTGCCGTTTTTTCGTTTCCGAGAAGCCATGCAGATTTAAACTCGATTGCCCCATCGATTCAAGCTGTCCCATATATGCTTCAATGGGAAAAAGGATTTTGATTATAAAATTAGCAGCCATCGGGGACGTATTGAGGACTACGCCAATTCTCCCTGTCTTAAAGGCAAAATATCCATCATCTTATATTACCTGGATAACTGATCGGTCTTCCATACCTGTTCTGGAAGAAAATCCTTATATCGACCGTTTGTTATTCGTTAATCTTGAAAATACATTACGACTTCAGGTTGAAAAATTTGATTTGCTCATATGCCTCGACAAAGATGCGACTGCCACCGGACTGGCTTCAATTGTCAAAGCCGACTCAAAACTCGGTTTTGCACTTTCCGGTAGAGGGCATATTTATTCTTTAAATAAGGAAGCAGGTCATTTGCTGCGATTAGGAGTCTCCGATGAACTCAAATTTCGCCAAAACACAAAAACATATCAGCAACTAACCTTTGAAGCGCTCGGATTACATGAAAAATATGGCGAGTATGTTATTACTCTTCCCGATAAATATAATGCTTACGCAAAAAATCATTTAAACAGCTTAGGGGTGAATGATGGCAGATTATTAATAGGTCTCAACACAGGAGCCGGAAAAAGGTTTGCCACGAAACGATGGGAAATCGGCAGTTTTATTGAACTCGCAGACAAATTGCAGAAAGATTTAAACGCACAAGTATTACTCTTAGGCGGACCCGAAGAGATCGAAAGAAACAAGGAAATCGCATCCGGCACAAAAACAAAAGTTATCGATAGCGGATGCCATCACAGCCTGAAAGAATTTATGGGGCTGATCAATCAATGTCATCTTATCGTAACCGGAGACACTCTGGCATTACATCTTTCCATTGCCTTGAAAAAACTTATTGTTACATTCTTTGGCTCTACCTGCCACCAGGAAATAGACCTCTATGGCAGAGGAAAATCGTTAGTCGCCAACGTTGAATGTTCCCCTTGTTACAAAGGAAACTGCGACACAATGATATGCATGAAAAAAATAAGCTCACATGAAGTATTCCACGCCTGCAAGGATGTTTTGAAAAAACAAACATCCTCTCTGCAATAGAAATACGTTATTATCCGAACCACTTTTTCTTTTGGCCGTAAACGGTGACCATATTTTTCCCATTTTTCTTTGATTCCAACAATGCCTTATCTGCATTGTCTATGAGTTCACTTCGTTTTATTTTATCAACAGATGGCGAAATTTGTGCTATGCCAAAACTTGCCGTGACATCATACCTTTTATTATTTTCCACAAAAACATGTTTTGCTATTTTTTCCCGCATCCTTTCGGCAACTATAATAGCCTCATCCACTTTTGTATCCGTCAATACAACTGCAAACTCTTCCCCTCCGTAACGCGCTAAAATATCATATTCCCGTAAACATGTTGCCAATAATCTGCATAATTCCTTTAAAATAAAGTCTCCCGCCTGATGGCCATGCGTATCGTTAAAATTCTTAAAATTATCCACATCTATCAATACCAGGCATACATTAGCATGCTTTCGTTTTGATTTATTAATCTCTTTTTCAAGAAATATCTGCAGAAAACGATGATTATAGACCTCTGTCAATCCATCAACATTTGCAAGATTTTCCAGGTTTTTGTTTTTCATTTCTAATTCCCTGGCTAATTTTTGCAGTTGTATTTTTGTATTCACAAGTTCCTTATTCATCTGATCATACGTCAGATTTATCACACTAAGGGCTGCGTTTGCTTCCATTAATATATCTTCAATGGACTTAGGTTTTTCGATAATAAATCCAAAATATTCAGCAACCTGCGCAATTTCACCATCAATGTTCTTTAATATATCGGCAATTATTTTATCATTAAAGCCAAGTATCATACGGGATTCTTGTATAAATTTATTATGAAATTCCTTAGGCTTATTTGAATACAAGATATTCACAATCAACCCGGAAAGATAGATTACATTGGTGTTGAGTTTCAACTTTTTATCATTGCTTTTACATTTCTCAGGCGAGTGATGATACTGGATAGGCGCTAGCAGAACAGAGGGAAATCCCCAATTTTTTGCGACTTCATACCCTATAATAACATGATCAACCCCTATAATCTTTTCTTCCTCCGCCAGCAATTCTTCCGTATCCGTTATTCCCAAAGAATACACCCGGTCATATAATTGGGGAAAAGTGCGGGCAACAATCAATTCCCCGATTTCTTTTAAGAGCGCGGCTATAAAAATCTCTTCGAGTTCACTCCTATCTATTTCTTCCATAATAAGTTTTGCCGCAACTGCCGCAGAAAGAGACTTTTCCAAATATTTTTCATAATTAAAATATTTTGTATCATTGTCTCCCTTCACAGAAAGAAACGAAAACGATAAAATCAGACTTCGTATCGCATTCGTGCCTATACGCGATACCGCCTGGTTTATTGTGCTAATTTTAAAAGGAAAACTGTAAAATGCCGAATTGGCTATTTTTAATACCTTAGCGGAAAGGGAAACATCTTTTGATATTAATTCGGCTATTTCCCTGATACTCGTGTCTTCTTTTGTGGAAATAGAAATGATCTTTGAGGCAACTGCCGGCAGCGTGGGAAGTGATGAGGAATTAAGAACGCTTTTTATTATATCATCCTTCATCATAATAATACTATTCCATTACACCAATTACCATTTTTACCATTAAACAATGTTTCTGATAAAACGATAATCAACTTTTTCATCAATAGCAAGTCAAATCTAATATCTGGACGCATATAATTTAAACAGGAGAATCTATCTTCAGATATGACAAAATAAAATCCACAATTTTTCCTGTTTCCGTATCAATAGGTAAATATGGCACATCAATCATTGGATTTTTGTCACTTATAACTGCAATTAAATGTTCATCATTCCCGCACACCATCTGATCACTGTTTTCTGTGCGAAAAACTTCTATTTTGGGAATGGGTTCCGTTTTATATCCTTCAAGGATAATTATGTCGAAATCCCTCAGATACGTTTCCACCATCTCCTTTAAAGAAACCCTTTTTGACGTCGTTCGAAAAAGCCCCATCTTGTTTTCCGAGACAATGATTACCGCATCCGCTCCTGCCTGTGAATGCTTCCAGCTATCTTTGCCTTTTGTATCCATATCAACATTATGATGGGTATGTTTTATGGTAGCGACCCGATATCCCCTTAATTTTAATTCTTTGATAACTTTAACAATAAGTGTCGTTTTTCCGCTATTCGATTTTCCTACAAACGATACAATCGGTATTTTCGCATACATAACATTAATCCATACGTTTCCGAATTTTCATATAATATTACAGAATGAGGCGCCAAGATATCGGCATATTATATGCTTCGATATCTTCTGTTTACCATAACAAAATTATAGTCATAATAAATACGAATCAACCTTTTATCGGTGAAAATTATCTTCAAAATTTCATAATTTTTCTTATATATTACACCCCCTTTTTGCTATAGTACCGTGCAGGTAAATTATCATTTACCTGCATATTCTTCGTCTTTCCCGGTCTTATTATTTTGACCGATTTTTTTGTTCCATTCTTCTCTTTTTAACGTATTCCGGAGGTTAATAATGCATGTTTTTTTGCTTTTCTTGTTAATTTCCCTGCCTATGGCCATACCCTCATTTGTCTGTGCGGCAGAAAGTAAAATAAATCCCATTGACAACACATTTCATCAATGGAAACTGGAAAAAGAGAGCAATGGAATTAAAATATTTTCCCAGGGCTACCCAGATTCAGGATACAAATCGTACATGGGAATAATGGTGGTAAAAACATCGTTGAATAGTCTTGTCAATCTTATCGAAGACTCTGATGCCAGCAGCGAGTGGAATCATCGATGCATAAAGGAAGAAGTGCTTAAAGTCATTAGCCCTACAGAAAAATATAAACGCATAGAATTTTCCACTCCTTTACTCTTTCCCAATCGTGATTCAATTATATATACCGTCAGAACACAGGATCCTGTTACGAAAACGGTTACGATAACATTCACCGGGAAACCTGATTACATTCCGGAACAGCCGTCATTTATCAGGATACCAAAAGTAACGGGAAGCTGGACATTAAGGCCTCTTAATCAGGATGATGTGGAATTAATATATCAAACCTACAGCGAACCCGGCGGCATGGTTAACCCCATTTTTGCAAACCAGGGAAATCAGAACTGGGTACTGCAAACATTAACAAATATGAAAGATATACTTAGCAAGAAAAAATACAAAAATGCGGATGGATTCGTTGAGGAACTAACTTTCAGGAAATAAATTTTGATCGAAACAGAAAATATACCGCCCCAAGCAAACATAAACCAGCCCACAAATAATCCCAGTTTATCTTTTCTTTCATGTAAATCATGGAAAACGGAACGAATATCATAAGGGTAATAACCTCCTGCAGTATTTTCAACTGCCCAACGCTCATCACCTGGTGTCCTATACGGTTTGCCGGAACCTGAAGCAAGTATTCAAATAAAGCGATAAACCAACTTACAAGAGCAGCAATAATCCACATTCTATGCGACAAATTCTTTAAGTGTCCATACCAGGCAAACGTCATAAATACATTGCTGCAACAAAGCAACATTATCGTAAGAAGATAATTTCTCATATTGTTTCCTTCATAAAAAGAAAGTTTATGCTCACTTTTTCGTATTAAATGCGATGATAAATATCGTATACACGAAAAAAATTATTCTGTACTCCCATCTTTTTAATTTTTTAACTATTGACAATTTGATATTTATTATTATAGTATATTTCACTTATACTAAATTATTCATTAAATATAAATATTTTGATTTATCAATAACCTTAGCGCCAAATGGAAATTCTTTCGTACTCTTTTTTGTTTAAAGACATCAATATAGATAGAGAAGTTTAGCATTTAATAAAACTTTTATCTATCAATTTTATAATCAGTTATCACATATTTTATAACATAATTTTAGAAAATAATGGTAGTGCTTTTCTTCAGGCTGAAGTCCTAAAGATTAGTTATAAATATTAGTATATTATGGGAGGAGGATAAAATTGCCAGCGAGAAATTACAGCACAAAAGAAAAAAAGTTTTTACAAATTATCAGAATTGGGACATTCCTTACATTCGTCGCAATTAACTTAAAATTTATTGTTGTAGATATCATCAAACCTCTCGAACTTTTTAATATTTTACAATTCGGGGGATACGGTCGTCATTTTGAATTCCATATGCCCAGCCTTCCCGATATATGCGGTGATATTTTAGCTATAATTCTTTTTGTAACTGCGTATCTTTTTATGAATTCCACCTCTGTTAGAGATAAAATAGGCGATATCGCTTTTGGTTTTTGCAATGCAAAAGGCACAGAGCAAGATTCTTTGATGAGGATGAGAGATTATGTTTTATGGGGAAAAAACATATTTTATCTTTCTACAGCAGGATTCCTTTTCTACTTCTTCTCCAAGTATGTTTTGACACCCTGTTTGGAAGTATTCTTTTTTGAAGAAACAAAAACGGAAACTTCTTTTCTTGTCTTAAATATTATCAATAATGTTATCAGGCTATTTGCCGATTTGATTCTGGTATATACGTATTGTAAATATATTGGCGCAAGCAAACATTTTAAACCAGTATTTTACAGTTTTTTCTTTTTACGAGACCTTTTATTCACCAACCTGCTTGGGTTTTTACACAAATATGATTTGGAAATTGTAGCGCCCACTTTAGACGTAATATTTCCTCTGTTACTTATATACGCTATTATCAGCTATATTATAAAAACCAAGTCCGAGGAAAAGTCTTACGAAGTACGCCATATTACATAAATAAATTAAAAATAAACACAATACAATATAATACCCGCAATCGAAGCAAGCCCGAAAAACATCAGTGAATAATAATACTGATCGCTTTTTCGCCGATGCCGTCTCGTATTAATAATAATACCAAAAATACTTGCGCACAGTCCTGCAATCATCATGTAGAGAAAATATTTCGCAACATCAGTATTCCATGTCTTACGTAAATTGACCTCAAGTTTTCTATCAAAAAAAGTCTCGATTTTTGGGCTTGCAATCCCTATAACGACAATCGCTCCAATTGCAGCTACCCAGCTAACAATAATAAATAACTGCAACGCTCTGATCCATACATCCGGTTTCTTTCTTCTGTCTTTAAATGTTTGAGTTCCATGATATTCCATCACATATCCCCCTATATACTTACATAGAATATAAAAGGCACAGTTTGTATATTGCCGAATTTACAAATCTCTTTTCCCTCTAAAATATTTTAAAAAAATACTTATTAATTATCAATGAATTCTATTAGAAATATTCAGACTTATTATGTAGTATGTTATTGCTTTTGTTGCTTCCATTAAGAAAGGGAACCCGGAACCTATTTTATATAAAATTTGACATGAAAAACCTATACACATTCGTTTTTATCATCATTACACTTTTATTATACCATACAATTACTCTGGCAGATTCACCCATTACGTCTACAGAATTTTACGAAGCATACATGGATGTAAAAATTGTTCAACGCGCGCATTTACAAAATGTGATGGGAATTGAAATTGCGGAATTCCTTTCTTCTCAGGACAATCCCATAGACCAAAAAGCCGCCGTAATTAACGCCCTCTCGTGGAAATTTGAAGGAAACAACAATGCCGAATTTTACATGTACTATCTGGCATTGATTTATCATGTGCCGCTGATAGAGCTGGACACCGATTTTCTCAGCGCGGATGAGATATTTTGTCTTGGTTATCTTATGGCAATGGACAACTTTTCCCATCCGGAAAATGCCTTGCCTATACTCGAAGAGGCGTATAAAGCACAAAACAACAGTTTTACTGTATCAATGATTTTCGCCCTTGTTAAATCGCAATTATTTCTCAATCTGGACTGGTGCGAAGTTTGGAAGAGTGTTGAAAAAGTAATAGATAATAAAGACCTCAAACCGGATTTACGCCCCGAAGCAACAAAGAAGATCACCGACTATATGATCGGTTACAAAGCTTATTGCCAATAATCGCAACGTCCGGCTTTGTTGATTCTCAAAAACAGTCACAACTATTCGTAAAATAAACAATTATTACAAAATATATAAAACGGAATAAATATCAGGAAAATTTTATATTTTGCAAAACAAGTCCCCGGTTGTCCCTGCTGTTTGATGTAAATAATGTGATCCCCAACTCCTTGCCAAAAGAAGACCGGTGTTATTGATTACCGCATATTGCGAAGAGATTTTCCGGGAGTTGTATCCAAGTAAGACGGAAAGGCTGACTACGCCGATAAAGAAAGCGGTATCCGTCCTCATTTTTATGGGTAGGGAAAAGAAATGGCGTAGCGCGAAGGCGCTATCGCAGAGTCACTTATCGCCTTACACACAAACCTTGCGCAATAATTTAAATTTTTCTATACTATTCCACTATATTTTGCTATTAAAATGATTGCGTCAGACTGTTTTTGGGGAAATACTATATCTTAAAGGAGTACCACTAAAATGTTGGAAAAAGTTATTTTAGTCATCTGCGATGGTTTGGGCGACCGGCCAATAAAAGAACTCGGCAATTTAACTCCCCTGGAAGCGGCAAAAACACCGAACCTTGATAAGCTGGCTTCCGAATCTGAGTGCGGAATGATGTACAGTTTAGGACGTGGTTGCGTACCCGGCAGCGACACATCGCATCTTAATATTCTCGGCTACGATTACAAAGAATATTATTCAGGACGGGGAACAATAGAAGTAACCGGCGTTGGCATGAAATTACAGGACGGGGATGTCGCATTGCGGGGAAATTTCGGAACGGTAGATGAAAATTTTGTTATTAAAGACCGCAGGGCAGGGAGAATTCGGGTCGTAGAACCGCTCACAAAAGCGCTGGATGGCATCGAAATCGATGGCGTGACATTCCACGTTAAACCGGGAACCGGTCATCGTGCAGCTATCGTAATGAGAGGGAAGGGACTTTCCAGCGCTATTATTGATGCTGATCCGCACAAATCAGATGTTCCCACAAGGGAAGTCACCCCTTTAGATAAGTCCATTGAAGCAAAACACACCGCAAGAGTATTAAATGTGTTTTTAAAAAAGGCTTATGAAATTCTTCAAAAACATCCTTTAAACGAAGAAAGGCGCAAAAAAGGAGAACCCGCCGCAAATTACCTCTTGGTTCGCGGCGCAGGGCAATACAGAGAAGTTCCTTGCTTCAAAGAACGTTATTCTTTTTCCGGGTGTTGTATTGCAGGGGGCGGATTGTATAAAGGTGTTGCCGCCTACCTGGGAATGGATGTCATCGATGTTCCGGGAGCAACAGGCCTGCCAGACACCGATCTTGAAGCTAAATTCAGAGCAGCAATCAACAACCTGAATAAGTATGATTTTGTTTTTGTACACGTAAAAGCCACAGATTCTTTCGGTGAAGACGGCAACTTTGCAGGCAAAAAAGCATTTATTGAAAAAATCGACCATGCGGCAAGGCTTTTTCTCGAACTTCCCGCGAATACATTATTCATAATAACCGGAGACCATTCAACCCCCTGTGAGTTGAAAAGCCACTCGGGAGACCCGGTTCCAATAATTTTCCATGGAGCAGGTGTTCGTGCTGACAAAGTTACCGCATTTAATGAACGGGCGTGCACACAAGGCGGTCTGGGGATTATCACGGGAAACGATGTAATGCCTCAAATCCTTAATCTTTTCGGAAGGCTCCCCTTAACAGGCGCATAATTTTTATATAAATGAAAAAAACCAATATTTTATGGATACAATGGCTCATCATTTCTTTATGTTTGATCTTTTTAATCGCTGCTACCTTTTTATTCGTATACCCCTATCTCCTCTCTGAAGAAAAAATTACACAAAAAACTGTCTTCTTGCTGGAAAACCAACTTCCTTCTTCTGCACAAATAGGCACGGTATCCTACCACTGGCCAAATCAAATAGAGATATCCCGCCTTACTTTTCAAAAACAGGACAATAATTCGGAAACAACCATACAATTTGACACAATACACGGCACATTAAAGCTACTTCCTCTTTTATTAAAACAGATCAGTTTCGGAAAAGTTGAAATTAAAGAAATAAACTATGAAAATAGTTTATTGATTGAAGACTTGTTTACCGATACACTTTCCATTAAAGATAACGTAATAACCACACAAGCTCAATTCAAAATAAATGGCGGCACAACGCATTTTCAAGGCACTATAGAACTCAATAAAAATAAACCGGAATTTAATATAACAATTAAGGCACAAGATGTATATATAACACAAGAAGTGCCGGTGCTCCGCGATTTGCCTTTATTTAAAACAGAAGGAAGTGAAGCAGGAGGTATTTTAAGTATTGAAGGGAATATTAGCGGAAAAGGATTTGGCAAAAAAGCCCTTAACAAACAACTGAAAGGCAATTTTGCTCTTAAAATCCGGAATGGCTATATTAAAAATAACACGCTTTTTTCTTCCTTGTCAGAAATTATCACCATCAATGATCTCTATTCATTTAATTTGTTAGAAACAGAGGTGCAAATTAAGGAGGAAACAATGTATACTCCAAGGGCTATTATTGATAGTCAGCTATTGAAACTGGAAGCATCCGGCATGATAGGATTTGGAGGAAAAGTTTATTACAATGCAAACATTACGGCAAATGAAAAACTCTTAACCGCCAGTAGAGAAAAAATTGCAGGAACTGCTTTTTCGCAAAATGCCCTGCCGTTGGAAATAAGAGGCACCGTAAATGATCCAAAGATTTCCATTAAACTTTCTCAGGATAATGTGGAACAGCTTGTCAAAGAACTGGCAAATGATTTTTTACGTACAAACAAGAAAAAGAAAGGCAGGAAACAACCATAAATGATATGGATTGATTATTCAATTTTCGTTGTTTTGTTTTTTGCAATACTATTTGGATTCATCAGTGGCCCTGTAATGCAGTTTCTCAGAATAGGGTGCCTGCTCATCTCTTTCTTTGCCGCCTTTTTCTTCCACGGAGTGGTCAGCAATATTTTAAAGGGAATTCTTGCTCAATCAATTACGGATTTACTAAGCTATTTTACCATTTTTGGCGTTATCTTTGTTATAACATGCCTTATTACCAATGTATTAAAAATTATTATTCATAAAAGCGGAGTATCTATCGGATCGCGATTTTTCGGTGGGTTTTTGGGAATTTTCAAAGGAGTTCTCTTTTGCGGGGTAATTATCTTTGGTGTTTCGCTATTTTGCAGTAAACCGACATGCGACACGGTAAACACTTCAAAAATAGCAACGCCAATAGGAAAAGGAATGCAGAAAATGGTTGCAATTATCCCCGAAAGCGTTGTCAACAAAGTGCACTCCTACTCAAATAAAATTAACGAACTAAAAACGCAAAAAAGAGCAGACGAAAAGCAAAAAAAAGAAGATACACCTCCGAAATAATCGATACATCATGAGTTGTTACTGAAATACATTCTCATAATAATGACTTTATTTGTTGTATTCCACTCTCAGTCTTAAATCAACATTGGTATTCTTACGTATTACAATGTAACAATAACTTTTTGTTTGACAATCCATATTTTTCATATATTCTTGAATTCTGAGAGCCTATTCACAAATTTGATTTAACTTCTTATAAATCAAGAACTTTCTAAAAGGAGCTTTTGATAAATGAGTCCTCTTTCTAAAAATTTTCTCAGGGCAAGTTTGGTTTATTTTTTAATAGCGGCGATACTTGGCATCATCATGGTATCAATGAAAAGCTATCCTGCTCAATTATTATTTGCCCATGTGCATTTAAACCTCTTAGGGTGGATGTCTATGATGATCTTTGGCGTCGGATTTCACATATTGCCAAGATTTACAGGAAGACCTCTTGCATACCCTAAAGTTGGCAACCTTCAATTCTATCTCGCAAATATCGGGCTTGTCGGTTTGGTCAGTTTTCGCCCGATTCATCCCCTGGTAGAAATTTTTGCCGGAATAGAAGTCATTTCCATAGGCCTTTTTGTAGTAAACATTTGGGTCAGCACCATACCACCGAAACCCGAACCGGAATAATCTTAAAATAGGAGATTTTACAGTTATGTATACGATGGGAATAGACATTGGTTCAATGTCAACCAATGGAATTCTTTTAAACGATAAAAAAGAAATACTTTCCGCAACGATTATCGCAACCGGTGCAAGCAGCAAAAAAGCGGCGGAGAAGACCTTTCTACAAATATTATCAGAACATAATCTCACTGAAAAAGATATTAGTTATATTGTCGCTACCGGTTACGGACGTATAAAAGTTCCTTTCGCCAATGAGGTAGTGACAGAAATCACCTGCCACGCGAAAGGCGCAAACTATTATTTCCCTGATGCAAGGACAATTATTGACATCGGCGGACAGGATAGCAAGGTGATTAAAATCGATGGGAACGGCAACGTGCTTGATTTTGTCATGAACGACAAGTGTGCCGCCGGTACCGGCCGCTTTCTGGAAGTCATGGCAAGAACACTGGAAATTGAACTGGAAGAAATGGGAGAAATCTCCCTGAACGGAAAGGATAATGTTTCCGTAAGCAGCCTTTGCACTGTCTTTGCGGAATCAGAGGTCGTGTCCCTTATTGGCGCAGACCACAAAACAGCGGATATCTGCCGGGGATTGCATATTTCAATTGCAAAACGCATTACGGCTCAGGTAAAACGGGTCGGGCTGGAACAGAAAGTTGCCATGACAGGCGGCGTCGCAAAAAATATCGGCGTAGTGACAGAACTGGAAAGAAATCTTGGCTGCAAGATTGAAATATCGGAAGAACCACAAATCAATGGCGCACTCGGAGCTGCATTAATCGCACTGGAAAAAGCACTTGCGCAAAACCGTGCCTCTGTATCCGTATCGGGCAACGGTCAAAGTTCACTAGAAGCTTCCATTGCAGAATTTTCCATTGAAGAGAGCAGCTTGCCAAAAATCGGCTATTTTTGTTCATACACCCCGGTGGAAATTATTCATGCCGCGGGATTTCATCCCGTCAGAATTAAAGGGGCAGAAAAAGATTCATGTTCTGCCAATGAAGTACTCTGCGGCAACATCTGCCCTTATATTAAAGCAGTTACTGACAGGAAAATTGAAGGCAGCCTTGAAAATTTTAAGGGAATGGTATTTGTTAATTCCTGCGATGGAATGAGGCGGCTCTACGATGCCTGGGTTAAAATGGATGAAGGGAAAAAGACGTTTAACTATATGCTGGATATTCCTAAAAACGTTGATGATGCGGCAGTTTTTTATTACGCAAGCCTTCTCAGGAAATTTAAAGAAAAACTCGAGTCGTATTTTACCCTGAAGATTTTGCCGGACGACATCAACCGGAGCATTGTCACTTACAACTCAGTCCGGGAAAAAGTAGGTCAATGTTTACAAAAATACTGGAACGGATATATCGCACAGTCGGGATACGAAATGTTTTCTTTGCTTAAGAAAGGCGTAAACGTAGTTCCTGAGAAATTCAACGCTTATTTAACCCATCTTATGAAACAGGGGGAAAATATACGTGATACGCGCGAAATACCAAGATTATTTATCTGGGGCAGCATCATGGAAAATGAAAAGATTATGAAGATTATAGAGGATGCAGGTGCAAAGGTTGTGGCTGAAGATCTGTGCAACGGAAGCCGGTATTTCGATGCCGCTGTATCCATAAGTGAAGAGCCTATTTTGTCCATAGCAAAACGATACATCAAGCGAAATCCCTGTTCCCGCATGGAAAATATCTATGAAAGAATTAACAAAGCGTTAACGATCATGCAGGAAAAGTCAATTCATGCCGCAATTTACCACACACTTAAGTTCTGCGATCATAATCTCCTTGATTATCCCATGATAAAAAAGACTTTTCATGAAAAAAATATTCCGCTTCTTCACTTAAATTGCGACTACTCGCTAAGCAGCGAAGGGCAAATAAAAACACGTGTCGAAGCATTTCTTGAACAATTAACAGTCGCTTCAAAATAAGAAATACCTTCATATGTCATTACTTCAAAAATTAAATAATTGGGCAACCCCGTTCATTCAGCGGAATTCGCAGTTGTTTTTCAGGGAAGTTTTAAGATTTTATAAAATATATCTTTTTTTCTTCCGCAAGAGCAAAAGCATGGAATTACAATCCCTGCTAATACAGAAACGCGTCGGGGTACGACATCTTTTTAATACATACTCACATCCGAATCGCACCATATGGACAACAATGTTTGTCCCCTCGGAAATATTGTTTGCCATGGGACTCTACCCCTTTTGTCTTGAGATAGGCGCAGCCCTTTTTGCCGGATTAGGACAGAGCACCCTCGGACTTATTGAAGCCGAATCGCACGGAGTTTCCACTGACATCTGTACCTTTCACCGCGCCGCAATCGGCCATGCATATCGAAACGTTTTTCCAAAAAATATTCTTCAGGTTGCCACAACAACACTCTGTGACAACAATACAAAAACGGCGAAACTGTGCGAATGCCTGACGGGAAAAGATACGATTGTGTTAGACATTCCTTACGAAGAAGATGCGTACTCCGTTCAATATCTTGCAAAACAACTGGAAGATTTGGTCAGACAACTGGAAAAGGCAACGGGAAGAAAGATGAAGCAGGAAGCGCTGGAAAAAGCCTTTGAATACGCAAACAAAACACGGGAAAAAATTCTCGAAGTCAATGAATTAAGGAAAGACCCTTTTTCTCCCCTGAAAGGCAGTAATGCGTTAGGATTCATGTTCCCAACCTATCTGCTCATCGGTTCCGAATTAGCCCTGGAATTTTATTCCGGTCTGGCAAATGAACTGCGCGAAAAGATTGCAGAAAGCAAGGCAAAAGCCAAGGTTTCAGGAGCGTCTCATGCAGATCAAATCAGGGTGCTCTGGTTGGAATTAAAACCCTATTTCAATATTGATTTCCTGCAAAACCTGGAGGAAAAAGAGGGGGTTAAAATTGCCTTTGAAGAAACAAACTATGTCTACTGGGATAAACTCGATCCGCAAAAACCTTACGAAAGCCTTGCACGAAAACACATTACTAACACATACAACGGCCCGTTGGAACGGCGTATTGAAGTAGCAAAAATGCTTGCCAGAGAATATAATGTCGATGGCATCATAGTGTTCTCTTCATGGGGATGCAGAAGAAACAATGCCGCAGTGCCCACTATTAAAAGAGAATTCAACAAAACAGGCTATCCCTTTCTCAGCCTTGATGGCGATTGCATAGATGATAACAACTACATGCCGGGGCAGTTTTCGACAAGAATTGAAGGATTTCTGGAAATGATACGCAACAGAAAAGCATCAATTCCGCAACGGGAAACATGTTCCGTTTCTTAAGGAAACATGTCTCGCAAATAATGCTTTACTTATCCTTATTTCTTCCCACTATATTCGCAATTTTATCTGTAATAACCTTGGAATTGAATGGTTTTTCTATGTACCCTGCGGCGCCGAGTTTTTTGGCTTCTTCTTTTTTTTCTTCCCATCCAGCCGAAGTAACCATTATTACCCTTGCATCTGGGTCTTCTTTCCTGATAGAACCCAATATCTGAATTCCATCCTCTTCTCCAAGCCAGACGTCCAGCGTTGTCAGATCGGGTTTGAGTTCTTTGTAAAGCTTCAGAGCCTCTTGCCCGTCCCCTGTCATACCCACTACTTCATGTCCTGCCTTTTCAACAATGTGCTGCAGAGAACGCCGTATGATAGCGGCGTCATCCACAATAAGTATCCTTGCCATGTATTTTACCTCCTTAATTATGTTCAGGATTTTTCGTATATAGCAAATTCTACCCGGTTACGCCCATTGTTTTTTGCCCTATAAAGCGCATTATCCGCGGTGTGGATAATGGATTCAACATCCGTTGCCTTCCCGTCAACGCTTGCGGTTACTCCCATGCTCATGGTGACCGGAATAGTCACCTCACTCGTTTTTACCACATTCTTTTCAATGCAAACACGGAGTCTTTCGGCGTAGGTTACCGTGTCTTCCAGGTTACAGCCTGGCAGGACGATCAGAAACTCCTCGCCTCCGTAACGGCCAAGGTCATCATATTGCCTTGCCAGCGACAGCAATCTTTTTGCAGTTTCCCGCAATGCAGCATCTCCGATCAGATGGCCAAAGGTATCATTGATGTTTTTAAAATAGTCTATATCCGATAGTACGACTCCCACGGAAGTCTTTTCTCTGTTTGACTGGGCTATCCTGCGGCTCAGGGCGTCAATGATAGCCCTGCGGTTTAATAAGCCGGTAAGGGCGTCCCTGGTTGCCATAATTCTGAGCGCCTCTCTGGAAGAGATAAGCTCTTCCTGCAGTTCAAGGATGCGTCTGCCCGCCCTTAACCTCACCTTCAATTCGTTGGCGTGAAAAGGTTTGGTAATATAGTCATCCGCCCCGGCCTCCATGCCTTCTATTATATCTTTCATCTCATTCTTTGCCGTGAGCAATAGGATATAAACGTACACATCTTTGATGTTTTCTCTGATCTTTCTGCAAACCTCCATGCCGTCCATGCCCGGCATCATCCAGTCAAGGATGACAAACTTAGGCGCATCCCCTGAAGTGAGAATTTCCCATGCGTGAGAGCCGTCGGAGCAGATAATTACTTCATATCCCCATTTTACAAGCATGGTCTCCAGCATTTTGCGGTATACAGGGTCATCTTCGGCGACCAGTATTTTCATACCAGCGCCCTCTTTAGCGATATGGTAAGCCGCGCAATCTCTCTTTCAAGCGATAAATATGCCTCTGTGATAGCGGCAAGGTTGTTTTCCCGTCCCATAATTTCAAGTTTCAAAGCCGCATTATGTGCAAGGTTTGCGCAGAATACCCCCACCGACCCTTTTACCGCATGGCTGGATTTTTCGATGGCCTTGCTGTTGCCCTGGCTAATGGCAGTTTTAACGTCTGCCATCTGTTTCGGACAATTTTCCAGAAAGATAACCGCAAGCTCTTTCAGCAGTTCCTCGTCTCCGCCTAATCCTGACATTGCTAATGCAATATCACAAACCCCATCATCCGCATCTGCATTATCCTCAGTTTCACCTGCAGCCCGTGATGGAACATTTTCCGTCTCCGGCAAAAACACGAGACGCCTTATCGCCTCAAAAAGTTCGTCTTGTTTTATTGGTTTCGATACATAACTATCCATCCCCGCTTCCAGACACCGTTCCTTGTCGCCTATTATCGCCATCGCAGTCATTGCGATAATGGGGATATGGCCTCCTGCTTCCCTTTCCCTTGCCCGTATTCTTTTGACCAATTCAAGCCCGTCCATTTCCGGCATTTGAACATCCGTTAACACGAGATCGAATTTCTCCCCCTCAAGCGCTTCAAGCGCCTTTCTGCCGTTTTCAGCTACCACCACCGTATGTCCCCGCTTCTCAAGCATGCGAAGGGCCATTTTCTGATTGATTTCATTGTCTTCCGCCAAAAGTATATGCAGAGGCCTGTGAATCTCCAGCGTCTTAGGGGGCGCTTCCACAGAAATGTCGCATTCAAACACCGTCACGTTTTTTGAAGCGCCGCTCCTGGCGTTCATGATATTTGCAATTGCATCCTTCAGACTTGCGCGTTTGACAGGTTTGACTATGTAGCCGGTTATCCCCAGTTCAAGGCACCTTGCCGTGTCGCCGGCCCGGTTGTCAGAGGTAAGCATCATGACCGCCATGCCGACGTCGCCAGGTTCTTTCTTAATTTGTTCCGCCACACCAAACCCGTCCATACCTGGCATCCGGCAGTCAAGAAGCACGAGTTTAAAAGGATCACGGGCGCTTGCCGCCTTTCTTATCTCTGAAAGTCCTTCTGCGCCGTTTTCCGCCTCCGTTATTGCTGCGCCCCACCCTGAAAGCATATTCTTCAGGATCAGCCGGTTTGTCACATTATCATCAATTATAATAGTCTTCATCCCTTTTATATCAGGCTCAGGCGGCCTTGAATGCGCTTTATGCACGTGGGGAGATTCTGGTATGCCAAGCGTTGCCGCAAACCTGAATACACTACCTTTCCCCACCTCGCTTTCTACCCAGATGCGTCCGCCCATCATTTCAACCAGACGTTTCGAGATTGACAGCCCAAGCCCGGTGCCGCCGTACTTTCTGGTGGTCGAGGAATCGGCCTGCGTGAAGCTTTCAAAGATTATATCCAGTTTGTCGTGTGGAATGCCAATGCCGGTGTCGGAAACGGAAAACAGAAGTTCTCTGTTTTTCATATTTCCGGCTTCTTTTGTGGTCTTTGCATTTTCCACGGTAAGAACAACCTCGCCCTTTTCGGTAAACTTGAGGGCGTTGCCGATAAGGTTTACCATGATCTGCCGAAGTCTGACAGGGTCTCCGACTACATCAACCATGACGTCCGGCATGATATGGCAGGCAAGTTCAAGGTTTTTCTTGTGCGCGCGGATAGACATGACGTCGCATGTCTTTTCGATTAATTCGCTTAAATCGAACGCAACCGTTTCAAGCTGAAGCTGTCCGGATTCGACTTTTGACAGATCGAGTATATCGTTAATGATATCCAGGAGATTATCGCCGGCCGACTTGAAAAGTTCCACATATTCCTGTTGTTCATTGCTGAGCGTCGTGTCTAACAGGAGTTCTGCCATGCCGATAATGGCGTTCATTGGCGTCCTGATCTCATGGCTCATGCTGGCAAGGAACTCGCTCTTGGCCTTATTGGCGTTATCCGCGTCTCTTTTCGCCTTTTGTAATTCTTCATTCAGGAGTTGTAATTTAACGCGTTCATCCTTTAATTCCTGATTTTTTTGTTCAATCTCCGTCTGGCTGGAAGCAACCTGCGCATAAAGATTTTCCATTTGTTTTATAACGGTGCGGAATATCTCTTCCTGCGCCTCTTGATCCTTAACCCTAGTAAGGAGTTCTTCGTATGTTGGATGTTTGTTTTCCATAGGTACAAAACCTAAACGGTTTTCGTAATGTGATTTCTCATGCTTGAGCTTTATACACCTGAGTTAAATATCTCTCCAGGAAATAAAAGACCCTTTTATACATCAAAATCAGACTCAGCCATTTCCCTTCCACTTGCATAAGAACCGAAGACGAAGGAAGATAGACGAGGGACGAGGGACGCTAATCGCCCCTTCATCTATCTTCCTTCGTCCCTCGCTCCTCGTTTACTCGTGCCATTCGTATTCCAATCATTTTTTGGTTGCGGCTTTGCTGCGCTAATATTCGTTCCAACAGGATTGGCTTCTTCATCAATCACGGGGTTTAGCTGGCGCTTTTAATAAAATCCAGGTCATTCAATGCCCCGTGTTCCTCAGAGTATTGCTCCATGATTTTCAGAATTTCAGGTAATGCCGCATTGAAAGGCGCAATCAGGCCTGGATCAAAATTCGTGCCGGCGCATTTTTGTATTTCACGCACCGTCTCCTCAACGGACCATGCCTTTTTGTAAGGGCGGGCTGTTGTCAGGGCATCGAAAACGTCGGCAATGGCGACAATCCGGCCGGACAGCGGGATTTCCTCGCCCTTGAGTTTTTTGGGGTAACCAGTGCCGTCCCATTTTTCGTGGTGCGTGAGTGAGATGTTATGCGCCGTCTGGAGCAGGATGCTGGGGTGCTGTCCGATAATTTCCGCACCCATTTGCGGGTGCATGCGCATGACCGCCCATTCAATTTCATCGAGCTTGCCGGGCTTGAGCAGTATGTTGTCGGGGACGCCGATCTTGCCGACGTCGTGCATCGGCGCTGCGTTAAACAATATATTAACGGATTCTTCTCCCAACCCGAAGGCTTGGGCAATCAGGCGGGTGTAATGACTCATACGGATGACATGATTCCCGGTTTCATTATCCTTAAATTCCGAAGCGCGTCCGAGACGGCAAATAATGTGTCGCCGGGCTTTTTCGAGATCGGCGGTGCGCTGTTCAACCATGTTCTCCAGGTGGCGCGTCTGGTCGTAAAGCGCAAGATGGGTCTTGACCCGCGCCAGAACGATGGGCGGACTGATCGGCTTGGTGATGTAGTCCACCGCCCCCATTTCCAGCCCTTTCTTTTCGTCTGTCACCTCGCTCATGGCGGTGACAAAAATCACCGGAATACCGTGGGTGTCCGGGTTTTCCTTAAGACTTTTACATACATCGTATCCGTTCATGCCCGGCATCATAATATCAAGCAGGATAAGATCCGGAGGCTTATTGGAAAAGGCGATCTTCAGCGCCTTCTCTCCATTGGTCGCGATCTTTGTACGGTAATAGGGGTTAAGCACCTCGGTAAGCAGATCGATATTTTCTGGTGTATCGTCCACAACAAGGATCGTTTGTTTCGTTTGTAATTCGTTCATGTGTTCTCCCTGCTTTTCATGCAATATAATTTGCGCCAGGCCCAATGCCTCAAAGAAGCGCTTCAGAGAATGACCCCTAAAGCTTGCGCTGTTTCATTCAGCGTATCCATCGCCCCTTCAAAATCATATTTCACAATAAGTCTTTTGAGTTGTTTGGCAAAATGTTCCTGCCCCGCCGCCCCGAGTTTGTCCGCAATGCCGTCCACCAGCTTTCCTGCCCTGGAATCGTCATCCGCCAGCAGTGCGGAAAGCTGCCGCAACTCGTAGGTGAGAATTTCCATGTCAACAAAGCCGCCGGCCGTCGGCGCGTCTACCGTTGGCTTGCGGCTTCCCATCGCGGAGCTTATCCGCTCCAGCAGGATAGCCAGTTCCTGTCCCATCGCGTCCAGCGCATGAGGCAGACCGGCGGCCTCATTCCGTATCATCATACCCTCGACCATGCCGGCGCACTCAGCCATTTTCACGGCGCCAATATTGCCCGCCAGTCCTTTCACCGTGTGCGCTTCACGGATAGCGGTTACCGTATCGTTGTTCTCAATGGCCGCCTTAATGCGCGTCATGACATCCGCCTGGGTTTCGTTGAAACGGCTGATCAGCTTGCACAGTAACTTGACGCTGCCGCCGACGCGCTGCAATGCCTTGTCTGTTTCCAGGCCGGTTATGTAAGGCACGTCATCCTCTTTCGCCGCTTCCGCGACGTTTGATTCCACGGGAGTCGCTTTCGGTTTAATCCAGCGTTCCAGCGTGAGGAAAAGATGGCCGACATCAATCGGTTTTGCGATGTGGTCATTCATGCCGCATTCGATGCATTTTTCTTTGTCGCCAGACATCACATTGGCCGTCATGGCGAGGATCGGCAGATTGGCGAATTGTTTGTTTTCGCGGATCTTGCGCGTGGCCTCGAAGCCATCCATCTCCGGCATCTGGCAATCCATCAGCACGCCGTCGTAATCGGCCTGAGCCACCTTCTCCACGGCCTCTATGCCATTGCCGGCAACGTCAACCCGAATGCCCGCGGCCTTGAGAATATCCATCGCCAGTTCCTGATTGACCATGTTGTCTTCCACCAGCAGCAGATACGCTCCGCGGACGGCCTTTTCGGCGGCGCGGTGCTCATCCTGCCATTCCTTTCTGAACGGGCGGTGCACGACCTCTTTACCAAAGGCGTTGAGTATACTGTCAACCAAAGTAGACGGGCTCACCGGTTTGGTCAACACGCCTTCAATCCGTATGTCATGGGCGCGTTGCATCAATTCCTCCCGCTTATAAGCCGTCACCATGATGAATGCCTGCGTCTGCTCCAGCCTGTCATCGGCGCGGATGCGTTTTATGGTTTCAATTCCATCCATGCCCGGCATCATCCAGTCCATCAGCACCAGGCCGTACGATTTGCCTTCCCTCTGAGCCTGCTCCAATTCGCTCACAGCATCCATGCCGCCGCTTACGGCAGCCGCGTCGAACTTGAGCGACGCCAGCATGGACAGCAGGATTTCACGCGCGCCGGCATTATCGTCCACCACCAGAACGCGCAGTCCCAACACCTCCCCGGCGGTAGCAACGAGGTGGCGCTGTTCGGCCTGCAAGCCGAATTTGGCGGTGAAGTGGAATGTGCTGCCCTTGCCCGGTTCGCTATCCACGCCGATTTCACCTTCCATCAGTTCCACCAGGCGCTTGCTGATGGCCAAGCCGAGGCCGGTGCCACCGTATTTGCGTGAGGTCGAACTGTCCGCCTGAGAAAAAGCGGTGAACAGCTTGTTGCGCTGCGCCTCCGTCAGGCCCAGACCGGTATCTGTCACATGAAAGCGTAAACGCACGCCGTCAGGTTCATCGGCAATCTTGTGGATACCTATAGTAATTTCACCCTTCTCGGTGAACTTGATGGCGTTGTTGACCAGATTAATCAATACCTGCCCCAGCCGGAGCGGGTCGCCAATCAGGGCGGTCGGCACATCGGTGCCCACGTCGAACAACATCTCCAGCCCTTTGTCCTGCGCCTTGATAACGGAAAGGTCCGCCAGATGTTCCATAACATTTTCCAGATGAAAACCGGTGCGCTCAAGCTGCATTTTGCCCGCTTCGATCTTGGAGGAATCCAGTATGTCGTTAATGATGCCGAGCAGATTCTTGGCGGCGGAATTCGCCTTCTCGATGTAATTGCGCTGCCTGGCATTCAGATCGGTTTGCAAGGCCAGGTGCGACATGCCGATGATGGCGTTCATCGGCGTGCGGATTTCATGGCTCATATTGGCGAGAAAATCACTTTTTGCGCGGCTGGCTTCATCCGCAGCCTCTTTTGCCTTTTGCAATTCAGCCTCTATGCGCTTGCGCGTGGCGATCTCCTGCTCCAGTTGATGATTTTTCTTTTCAATATCTGAATACGTGGAGGCAAGTTCGCTGTAAAGGTTTTCCACCTGCTTTATTACCGTGCGGAAAACCTCTTCTTGTACTTCGAATTCCTTTACCCTTGCCAAAAGGTCATCATAAGTAGGTTGAACGTTTTCCATTTTTTGCCTCTTTATTTATTTTTTCAGGAAATTATAAAAATTCACCTCAAAGGCGCAAAGAGCACAAAGGTAATAAAAGAAGAAAATTAAAGGGGAAAAATTATTTCTTTGTGTCTTTGTGGTGAAGTCATGTGCTTAATGCACGGTGCAGACGAGACATGGGTCATAAGAGCGTATCACATGCTCGATCTCCGCCGGGTTGCCCTCGTCTTCTATCCGCAAACCTATCAGGGCATGTTCTAATGCGCCGTGGTTTTCCTTTTCATCCTGCGGAGAGGCGTTCCACCCGGTAGGCGTTATTACCTGATAGTTCTTTATCTTTCCATTTTCAACGCTTATCCAATGCCCCAGAATCCCCCTCGCCGCCTCTGTAAGGCCAATGCCTTCCGCATTTTGTTTAAGGGTATTTTTCGCATAATAGTCCTCATCCGCACTTAATTCATCCGCCCATGTATCCATCTCATTCAGCAGTTTGACCGATTCATGCAAACGCGCGAATACCCTTGTAAACACAGTTGAGCCATGCCTTGAAAATAATTCCGTGATGAGGGCGTCTCCGCTGATAAGCTGTCTGCCTAATGCGCCTACTTCCAGTACCTCTCCCTTGTAACGGGGCGCCTTGGCCCAGCTATAGGCATGCGGTTTATCATGCCTCGGAACGGAGACGTCTTTGTGGGGATCAGATACTGGTTTTCCTGAATCAAAAAACGAATAGTGGATTGATTCTGTTATTTTGCTTATATCGAGCGGGTGTACGCCGTTGTTCCAGTAACCGGCAGGTATAAACGGCTTGCCGTCAGGCCGGGGATAGGCGCCTGCGGCAATGAACTTGCCAGGACCTTTTCCCATATCAAAAAACCCTGCTGCTTTCGCGAAATGATAAAAAAGGGCAAGATTGGATTTGTCAATGTCCTCTTCCGTAAAAGCGGAGTCAAACTCCTGTATGGATTTTATGCTAAGATAATCCTTCACGGGCATTCCGAGCAGCACCGTTTCCATTACACCGGTAAAATGTCTAAGAATTCCTTTTATGCGAAAGATATCGGAAGTTGTGAGCGCTTTCGTGATGCCGCCCGGTTGGAGGGCAAGGGTATGCGGCCATTTCCCGCCTATCAGACCGAGTATCTCGAGAAACCTCTTTCTTTCGCTCATAATCGTCTTTACCGATTCCCCTTTTAACCCCGTCATCTGTTTTTCCATGGCCGGATAATACGTAAAACCGGTATATTTTTTATTCAGGAGGTCGGGTCCAAAATAGAGATAAAACTGCGTAATATGGCTCATGGCGTTTTCCGTCGCGTGGCTTATATTTTTTGCAAGCTGTCCGTTCCTTGAAGGGACAAACGCCTCTGAAATAGCCGCGAGCGCATTGGAGGACGCGACTGAGTGCGATATGGAGCAAATGCCGCATATCCTGGGCGTATAAATGACGGCGTCCTCCGGGAAATGCCCTTTGAGTATCTGCTCAAATCCGCGGAACATAGTTCCGGACGCCCTGGCGTCCGCCACCCTGCCGTCCTCTATTTTCACCTTAATTTTTAAATCGCCCTCAACCCTGTTAAACGGAGAAATGGATATTGTCTTGCTCATGATTGACCCTCTCCTTTTTTACGGTATTTGTTCTGTGTAGAAACGGCGTTTATCTTCAGACGTTCCGGCGTTGCCATTTTCGCAAGCCCGACCATGCCTATGTACCATGCCTTTGGCACGTCTTTCGGCAGGGCCTTTGGCACGCCTGCCATGGTCTCGGTTTTGAAATAGTTAATATCCGGAAGAGGAAAATTCTGTGAGGTGCATGATATGCATGGATAACCACCCCTTGTGCAGGAACCCGTCCTGCCAAGCCACAGGCGGATATTGCAGTCGGATTCGCACTGAGTGCCCCGGCAGCCCAGGCGCTCGAACAGACAGCCCATCTGCCCGAATTCTTCAGCGGACGCCTTAAATTCATAGAACTCGTTTCTTGGGCAGGAGTGGTGGGCGAGATTATTGAAAAAATGGGCGGGACGGTTTGCGTAGTCAAGATGCTCATGGAGTAGTTTTCCTGTAGCAATAAGATAAAGCGATTCCAGTATCCAGTCGGGATGGGACGGGCATCCAGGGATATTTATCACGGGAAAACCTGCCTTAGACCGGTAGTCTGTCCCAAGAATGCCGCCGGTTTTATCCCGCGTGAATTGCAGACCGTTTGCCCCGGTAGGGTTCGGGTTTGCCGAGGGAATGCCGCCGGAAGTCGCGCACGTGCCTACGGCGATAGTGTATTCCGCGACGGCCGCCAGGTCCCTGACCCAGTCAATGAATGGCCTGTCGAGAAATTCAAAGATACGCCCGGTGCCGTCCGGCCCCGTCGGAACGGCGCCTTCCACAATAAATAAATCCAGGCTACGTTTCCCGCTGGCAAAATCGGCGCAGATTTGTTTGACGTCGTCGCCCTTTTCAAGTGAGATGGAGGGGTGCCATGCAACGTTTATCTCAAGCATTTCAAGGGCGGTCAGCAAATCCGGTTCTTCGGCGTTCAGGAGGGAGATTGTATCGCCGCCGCAGCCGAGTCCGTGAAGGCAAAGAAGGTTTTTCATTTCGCATCTCCTGTATTTTTGACCATAAACAATATGCTGCAAATCAAATCATCCGTTTTCCTTTTATCTGGGAAGTTTTAATAACCAACCACCTATTCGAATATTTTATTGAAAACATCCTTTTTTACCCTAAATTTCATTTCTTTAAGTTTCTCGTATAAATCATCTATGGCTATTACTTCTATATACTTATCGATCATTAACTTTCTTATAATTCCAAGTGTACCTTTAACATTCAACCCTAGTTTTATTGCCTCTTTTCTTGCCACAAAATCGTCAAGTATTACATAATCTGCTTCCAGTTCTATAGCCAGAACAATAGCTTCTGATTCTCCTCTCCCGATTCTTTGGTTTAAACCGCGAAAGATATTGATTAGCTTAATCTCTCTTTGTTTAAATGCTTCTTCCTGAATTAATACCTCAATAAGAGTATTTAATTTGTCCTCCTTCCTGCTGATTTCTGTAAATACGGATGCAGGGATATAAATATCATCGAATAGATTTAATGCAAGCTCAAGATATCCAAGTTTGTAAAGAAAAATAATAGGGGAAGTATTAAATACAACCTTCAATTAGCTGTTCCTTTCTACCTCTATATCCTTTTCCTCTAAGTATGAAAATTCAAAACCGAGCATTTCCATAATTTCAAGTAAGGTGGCTTCTTCTAATTCCATAATTTCTGCCGCCTTTCTCAAACTTATCAGACGTGTGCTCAGGGCACCCAATACCAGGAGAAATTTCTCCTTTGTTTTTTCGTCCTGGAAAAACGGCACTTCCTCAACTATTTTTAACATTATGTATCCCCCCCTCTTTTGCCTTATGACATGCATCTAAACCGTTTATTTTGTCACACTTTATTTTAGTATTACTCCGTAAAAACTTCTTTTTTTGGAAAGTTTTTGTGGAACACGAATCTCACGAATTTTAAGGAAAGACGAGGGACGCTAATCGCCCTTTCATCTCTCGTCACTCGTCCCTCATCTATCGTCCCTCGTTTAGTCGTCTCCGTTATTAATTCCGGCGTATGCGTAATTAATGCCTCACGAGCAAGGCGAACGGCTTCAGCAATTGCTTCTTTAGTCAGTTTGCCGCGCCATTCTTCAATTATTGCCTCCCAGTCCATACCATTGGCAACTTGCTCAAGCACATCTGCAACCAAAATGCACGTGCCGCGAAATGTCGGTTCTCCATGACAGGTATCAGGATCAGCCACGATATATCGCCCTAATGATTTTGTTTTCATAAAAATTAACTCCTATTTGTCTACTAAGAGCATCTCATTAATATATGTAACGCGTTACAGATCATCTTACTCTATTTTCATGATCTCCTTTAAAAATACTATCCACCCACTCCGCGATACCCGTTTCATCGGCACAGGACGTCTCTATTATCTTTAACTCCGGATTAATCGCCCATGCGCTGTGCCGTGCCTTTTCCATATTAAAATCAGTGTATGCCAAAAGGTCAACCTTATTTATCAAGAGATACCGGGAAGCCCTGAAAAGGGCGGGGTATTTTAGGGGTTTGTCATCCCCTTCCGTTACGCTCATTACCGCCGCCTTGAAATCCTCGCCGAGGTCGTATTCTGCAGGGCACGCCATGTTGCCTACATTTTCTATTATCACCAAATCTGTTTTTCCCTGTTCGAAAAGCCACGGAAGGGTATGCTGTATCATGTGGGCGTCAAGGTGGCAACTCCTGCCCGTGTTTATTTGTCTGACGGGGATGCCGTGCCTTGCGATCCTTTGCGCATCCAAATCGGTCTGAATGTCGCCCACAATAACGGCGATCTTTATCCTGTCTTTCAGGAAATCTATGGTTTTTTCAACGATAGAGGTCTTTCCCGAACCCGGAGAACTCATCAGATTGATAGCAAATATCCCCTTATCCTTCAATAATTTTCGGTTTTGGTTTGCTATTTCATTGTTTTTTACCAGTATCTTTGTATTGATAAGGACGTCGTGCATCTACTCTACCTCCATGCTAACAATATCAAGCTCCGTGCCTGACACGTAGCCGCCAGATTCTCCTCCGCACACTGGGCATCGGGAGTCGAGGTACCTGTCCAGGGGGAACTCATTTTTGCAGTGAATACATTGTCCCCTGACGGGGACCTCTTCGATATCGAGGATTACGCCCTCCATGTCGGTTCCCCCGGCGCAGACCTCAAAACAGAATCGAAGGGCTTCCGGCTCGACGGCAGTCATTTCACCCACCCGTATCTTTATCTTTTTAAGACGCCCCGCCCCGTGCCGCGCCATATTTTCCCGGACAATACTGATCATGCTTGTGACTATTGACAGTTCATGCATCTTTCTTAAAAGCAGATAATTCCTAAAAATACAAGTCTCTCTCCCCGTTTCTTATCCTTACCAGCCTTTCTTCCGTCTCATTTCTTACCGAAGGATTTTCTATGCCTTCCAATGACTTGTTTATCAACTCCATCCCCAAACGCCTGCTTTCCGCAGAGGCGTTGTCTTCCAGGTATTCCATCAGCGTAAGTACGCTGTTGGGGGCGCAAAACTCGTGGATATCTCCCGGCTTTGCGAGTTCCATGAATACGGCGCCCGTCCTGTTCCTGCGGTAGCAGGCTGTGCAGAAACTGGGCATAAAGCCCTGCTTCATTACGCTTGCCGTAATCTCATCAAGGCTCCGCTTGTCCGATAACTCAAATTGCCCGGACTCCTTTGCCGTTTCCTTCTTAAATCCCCCCGGCGCCGTGCTTGACGCGGCGCTTGCCTGAGTAATCCCCAGGCGAAATGCCTCTTCCCTTATCTCCGGCCTTTCTCTTGTGGTTATTATCATGCCGGTGTAGGGAACGGCGATTCTAAGGATGGCTATGAGCTTCAGAAAATCGCTGTCGCTGACGGGAAACGGCGGCGCCAGATTCACAGCGGTGGCGGGTCTAAGCCTTGGCACGGAGATCGTATGCGGGCCTATTCCGAATTTATCCATGAGGTAAGACGCATGGGATATCAGACACAGTGTCTCAAACCGCCAGTCATACAAACCAAAGAGGACGCCCATACCGACGTCATCAATTCCCCCCTCAAAGGCGTTGTCAAGGGCATAGAGCTGTCTCAGATAATTGCCTTTAAGGCCATAGTGAACATTTTCGTAAGTTTGCCTGTGATAACTCTCCTGGAAAAGCTGGTATGTGCCAATGCCTTTTGCCTTGAGCCTTCTGTAGTTTTCAACCGTTGTTGCGGCAATGTTTACATTGACCCTTCTTACTTCACCCTTTTCGTTTTTTATGGAATATATGGCGTCTATTGCGTCCAGGACGTAATCTATTGGGTTGTTTCCGGCGTCCTCTCCCGTCTCCAGCAGGATCCTCTTGTGCCCCATCCTTATGAGGCAATCGGTCTGTTCCCTGATCTCATCTATGGTAAGTTTTTTTCTCGGGGCGGGATTGCCTGCGCGAAAACCGCAGTACCTGCAGTTATTTACGCAGAAATTGCTGATGTAGAGAGGTGCAAAGAACACAAGCCTGCCTCCATAGACGGTGTTTTTTATGTGAAAGGCCGTATCGAATATTTCCTGAATAAAACTCTGGTCAGCAACATGTATTAATATCGCCGCTTCTTCAGGTGTAAGCCCTTTCAACTCCCTGCCCTTTTTTAACACATCCGCCACTACAGCCGGTGACGGTGAGGGGATATTCGTGAGCAAGGATTGGAATCTATCTTCGTCTATAAATGTTTTTTGCATTTATTCTTTCTTCACTCTATTGCGAATAAAGCATCTGTTTCAGATTGAGTGAGCATTGTTATCTCCTCAGTATTGTAGGACTTTTTACCAAACAGTTGCTACAATGCCAGAAAGGGCAATTGCCCTATCCTTTGTAATCAATGCCGCATTATAATGCAAGGCTGTCGCCGCTATAAGCCTGTCGTGCATCTCCAAATCGGCTTCAATCGCATTAGCAGTTTTCAATATCTCTGCATTTAACGGCGCTGTTTCAAAGTTTTTGCTTTCTTCAATCCGTTTGAGAGTATCTTCAAATGAAAGAGTAATTTTACCCTTTTTTGCTATAAACATTACCTCAGCCAAAACAACGGCAGGCACAATCACAATTCCTTCGCTCTCTGATGCCTGAAAAGCTTGGAGTGCATTACTGCTCAGCCTATTATCATCTGTAAAATACCAAACAAGCGAATGGGTATCGGTTATATAATCCATTATGTAGTCCTTTTGTTTTCGTAGGGAAAGAGCGATTTCTGGGCATCATCAAACAGAGAATCGTCAATCAGACTACCTTTCCATATCCCTCTTAAGGAAACCCTTTTGCCTGTCTTTTTTGCGTCAGATATTATCTCATCTGTCAACAAATGGATAATTTTATACATATTCGCCAGTTTGTCTTCAGGGATTTTCTCTATCTCCTGCAAAATCTTTTCTTTATAGCTTGTCTGCATATTAATCTCCTGTTTTTGCTATTATTAACGCACTATACCTCAAAGGACTCAAACGCTTCAAACATTTTTCTCTCAAGCATCTTGTAACTTATCTCTTCCTTATAGAGTCCGTATTTTTCCCAAAACTCCTCTTTTCCGTGATACTTATTCGGATAAATCCTGTAATCGTCCCGGTATTTTTCTGGCGTGAGGTTGAACATGAGCGAATTTGCGCCGGAAGAGAGTCCGAGCCTCCGCCCCTCTTCGTTTTCAATAGTCTCAAGGGCGGTAGTAACCGGTATCTTTGCCTTTGGCATCAGCAATCTCGAAACGGCCGTTACCTTAAGCGTCATTGCCGCGCTGCCCGCGGGGTGCAGCGCCAGGGGAGTGATGTCCGAGGGTATGAACGGACCGACAGACACCATGTTTGCGCCGATGGATTTGGTAGTTATTATATCATCCGCTATATCTTCAACCGTCTGTCCCGGCAGGCCGATGAGAAACCCTGTGGCAATAAAGTAACCCATCTTCTTCATTTCCCGGAGAAGAGCAATCCTTTCATCGTGCGACTGTCCCGGATGGATGGAGCTATAGAGCGCCTTGTTGGAGGTCTCAAAGCGAAAAAGGACGCCATTTGCCCCCGCATCCTTCATTTTTTCATAACTTGCACGGCTTCGTTCTCCTACGCTCATAAAAATAAAAACCCTGCACTTTTCCTTTATCTTTCTGATGATGCCGCAGAGCATATCGTCAGTGTAAAAGAAATCATCGCCCGACTGGAGAACGATAAGTTTGTATCCGCGGCGGTTTACGGCGTCATACACGGAATTTACTATTTCATCAGGCGCCATTCTGTAACGCCGTATATCTTTTGAGTCCCTTCTGAGTCCGCAGTAAAGGCAGTTCCTGACGCAGTGGTTTGAAAACTCTATTATGCCGTGTATGCAGAAGAAATCCCTCAGCCTTGCCTGCCGTATGGTATTTGCCTCTGAAAGCAGGGCGTTTGTCTCCGCATCGTCGCCGATGCAAAGAAGTCTGATGATTTCTTCACGTCTGAGTTCTCTTGTATGGCATGCCTTGAGTATTTCCAGAAACGCACTATCAAGCCGGGAAATATCGATATACCTCTTAGGTTCCAGGAGTTCCAGTATTTCCCTTGCGTCATCTTCGCTTATCTTTTCCACCGCCATATCAGAGGCATACAGAACCCAATCTCCCGCCCTGATATCGGCAGGCAATGCGTTTATCGTTTTTTCTCCTTTTGAATCGCGGATGGTAATTCTCTTTACCGGCAAACCGGCGCATGAATTTTCAACTGATACTACTTTTGCAGGAATTGTAAGACACATAATTATTACTTAAATAAGAAGAATAAGAAGCATGAGCTTCCTTTACCATTGTGTTCCCAAGCAGGAGCTTGGGTACAAGAAAAAACGTAGAGACGCATTGCTATGCGTCTGTACAAGCAACGTGAGACGGTGGGCGATGCCCACCCTACAGGAATTTGAAATTCCTTTAACCATTAAATTTCGCCTTCAACATGGCAAGCTGCGCCTGTAAATCTCCGGCAGGAGGTTGTTCCGCGCCCCGCTTCTTTGGCTTTTTATCGGCATTTCCCTCTTTGCCAAATGGGTCGCTTTTCATAGACAAAGAAATCCGTTTCCTTCCAATATCTACCTCTATCACCGTCACCATTACTTTTTGCTGAACGCTTACGACATCGGCGGGGTTTTTCACAAATTTGTCCGCCATATTGCTGACATGTATCAGTCCATCCTGATGCACCCCTATATCAACAAATGCCCCAAAATTTGTAATGTTCGTGACAATTCCCGGCAACGTCATCCCGGCCTCCAGATCCTCTATGGCATTAATCCCCTCCGCAAAAGCAAAGGCTTCATACTTTTCCCTCGGATCACGTCCCGGCTTGTCCAATTCACTAAAGATATCATTAAGCGTCGGCAAACCTGTTTCGTCCGTCACGTATTTTTTAAGATCGATTTTGTTGCGGAGCGAAGGATTTTTTATAAGATCTTCTACGCCGCAATGCAAATCTTCCGCCATTTTTTCAACAATATAATAACTTTCCGGGTGCACTGCGCTGGAATCGAGGGGATTTTCTCCATTCCGTATCCTCAGGAATCCTGCCGCCTGCTCAAACGCCTTATCGCCCAATCTTGGCACTTTAACCAGTTCCGCCCTGTTCTTAAAAGGGCCGTTTTCATTTCTGTACTCAACAATCTTCTTTGCCAGTTGTGTCCCAAGCCCGGAAACATAGGAGAGTAATTCCTTGCTTGCCGTATTCAACTCTACCCCAACAGAATTCACGCAGCTCATCACTACATCATCAAGGGACTGCCTGAGAGCAGTTTGATCCACATCATGCTGATACTGCCCTACACCAATGGATTTTGGGTCTATTTTCACCAGTTCCGCCAACGGATCCGCCAATCTTCTGCCAATAGACACCGCGCCGCGAACGGTCACATCGTGATCGGGAAACTCCTCACGCGCAACATCACTTGCAGAATACACGGACGCCCCGCTCTCATTCACCATTACAATAATAATATTTTTGGGCAAATCTATCTCCCTCACAAAACTTTCCGTCTCTCTGCTCGCCGTTCCGTTCCCGATTGCTATTGCTTCAACCTCATACTTCCTGCAAAGATTTTTTATCACCACGGCAGATTCAACAATCTTCTTCTGCGGTTCATGCGGGAAAATCGTTTCATTATGCAGCAGCTTCCCTTGCCTATCCATGCATACCACCTTGCAGCCGGTACGGAAACCGGGGTCAACCGCAAGAATTGTTTTCTGCCCCAGCGGGGACGCCAGCAATAATTGTCTGAGGTTTTTCGCAAATACCCGTATCGCCTCTTCATCCGCTTCTTTCTTTGTGCTTAACCGAATCTCCGTTTCCATGCTGAGACTTAACAGCCGTTTATAAGCATCTTTCAGGGCAATCTCCACTTGTGTCGATATTTCATTGACAGTGGTAAGATATTTGTGTTTTAAGAGATCTACTGCTATCTCCTGCGGAGGAGTGATATTCAGCAAAAGGAACTGTTCCCTTTCTCCCCTGCGCAGGGCAAGCATGCGGTGAGACGGTATTGCGGCAACAGGTTCTTTCCATTCAAAGTAATCCTTATACTTTTGCGCCTCTTCCTCTTTTCCTTTAATCACTTCCGACGTAAGAATGCCTTCCTTCATAAACAACTCCCTCATCGCCTTTCTTGTATCCGCATCCTCATTGATCCATTCGGCAATGATATCCCTTGCTCCCTGCAGCGCCTCCTCTTCCGAATTTACTCCCTTCTCCGCATCAATATACGCAACGGCTTCGGCATGCAGATCAAAACCTTTTTGTTCAAATATACGTTTCGCCAATGGCTCCAGCCCTTTTTCTTTTGCCGCGGTCGCCCTTGTTTTCCTCTTTGGTTTGTACGGCAGATAAATATCCTCAAGCGCCGCCATAGTTTCCGCTTCATTCACGGCCTTTTCCAGTTCGGGAGTCAGTTTCTCCTGCTTTATCAATGAATTCACAATAGTTTCTCTTCGTTTATCCAGTTCAATCAACCGGGCCATCCTGTCTCTTATTGCCAATATCGCCACCTCATCAAGGCTTCCGGTCATTTCTTTCCGGTATCTCGCAATAAAGGGAATTGTGCATCCCTCATTCAAAAGCGCCGTTACCGCACTCACCTGTTTTACGGATAAAGATAGTTCCTGTGCCGTTTTGTTACAGTTTACATCCATTTTTTTTAAATTCCTTTTTCTTTCGTTAAGGTATACATTAATATTTACTTTTATGCGATGGAAGCGCCTACCCGCAAACATGCATTTATACTCAAGAGGGTCATAAATTGAGAATTCCTCGTGTAGGGGCAACCTGTTTGTAGCAAGATTAGGATGCCACAACAGTCAATCACAAACAGGCCGCTCCTATGGAGCTATTTACCCTATTGAATTTTATTGCGCTACAAACAGATCACCCCTAACGGGGTTATGTCTCCCTCGATTTTTCAAAAAACCAAAGTGTTACAAAAAATGCAAGACAGATAACCGGTTGTTCTCCCTCACATCGGAGACACCAAACTGATTTTAGTATAAGGTTTCAGAACTATATTTCAAGCTTTTTATGAGTTCGGCATTCATTCTGGAACGACAACCACAATCCGGCGATAAAAGGTAAAAAATATGATTGAAAAAAGGCATGAAAGGCTTATATTTATGGGAAAGAGTATCTATACAAAGATCAGGACTTTCCGGTGAAAAATAATTCTAAAAAAATTCTTATTGTTGACGATGATAGAGAAGTGCTTGATTCCTTATTTTCTTTTCTTACGGAATCAGGATACGATGCTGCCATTTGCGATGAACCGGAAAGCGCAATTACGAAAGTGATTGCAAATAACTTTAACGTTGTTCTCAGCGATATAAAAATGCCAAAAATGTCGGGAATACAACTTCTTGAGCACATTCGGGAAATTAATCCTGAATTGCCGGTGATCCTGATGACGGCATACGCGGAATTGGACAATGCGGTTTCCGCATTGAGGGCAGGCGCATTCGACTTTCTCTTTAAACCGTATAAACCTGAAATACTCATCAATAGTCTGGAAAAAGCCATCGAATTTAACCGGCTCAGACTGTTAGAAAAAAACTATACAAAATCGCTGGAAAATTCTATTAAAGAAAGAACTCAGGAACTGGCGCAAAAAAACATCGCCCTCGGTGAAATTCTCGGACGGCTTGAAATCGAAAAAAAACAGATACAGTACAATATCACCGCCAATGTGGAAAATCTCCTGCTTCCTCTCCTGCAAAAACTCAAACTCGAAGGCGAATCCCGAAAATATATCGAATTATTGCAAAAAAACATACAAGAGTTAACATCTTCATTCAGTTCAAATCTGGCAGGCAAAGAATACCACCTCAGCCCAAGAGAAATTGAAATCTGCAATATGATAAAAAGCGGACTCACGAGCAAAGAAATCGCAAAACTTCTGAACATCTCCCTCCGCACCATTGAAAAACACAGAGATAATATCCGGAATAAACTTGGCATTGCAAAAAAGGAAATAAACCTATCCTCTTTTCTTAAAGTATGTTAGACCTATAATATATAAAAAATGCCAGTACGTATCAATAATACGCATACACTACGTATTATATGCGTATTGTCTTTTGTAACATGTTGTGAGTATATTAAGTTGTTTTGTTGTTTAATCATACGTCCTCACAACACGTTAGCATTTTTATGATAGCAGTTAACACCTCATACAGGAATATGGAAAAAAACAATAAAGTACTTATTGTTGATGATGAAATATCGATCCTCGATTCATTATCATTGTTACTGGGAAAATACGGGTACAGTACCACAGTTAGCTGTGACCCCGAAAAGGCTTTTCAAAAAATATCATCAGACAGCTATGGTATTGTATTAACAGACATTAATATGCCAAAGATGTCAGGCATTGAACTTCTCGAAAAGATACGCACCATCGATGCCGACATACCGGTAATTTTAATGACCGCTTACGGCGAACTGGATTATGCGATGTCCGCCTTGAAAAAAGGCGCATTTGATTTTATCCTTAAACCTTTTAAACCGGAGATTTTATTATACAGCCTGGAAAAAGCGCTTGAGTTTAACAGACTCAAACAAATCGAAAAGAATTACACAAAATCCCTGGAAGACTCCGTAAAACAAAAAACGCAGGAACTTACCATACTTCTCTCAACCGTTAAAGATTTAAGCTACGAAATAATACAACGATTATCCGCCGCTGCGGAATTTAAAGACCCGGAAACAGGCGCTCATATCGTGAGGATAGGGCTGTATGCGCAAAAAATAGCCCAAACTATGGGTTTGCCAAAAGATATTATCGAAACAATCCGTTTTGCAAGCCCTATGCACGATATCGGAAAAATCGGAATACATGACAGCATTCTTTTAAAAGACGGGTATCTTACCCCGGAAGAATTTGAAATAATGAAAAAGCATACGGTTATCGGAGAAAAAATCCTTTCCCACTCAAAACATTTAAACATACAAATGTCATCATCGATCGCTTTAAATCATCATGAGAAATGGGATGGAACAGGATATCCCAATGGGTTAAAAGGGGCGGAAATCCCCCTTGAAAGCAGGATCACCATGCTTTGTGACCAATATGACGCATTAAGAAGTCTACGACCCTATAAAAACGCATTAAGCCACCGGAATACGGTGGAAATACTTGTAAAAGGCGATGGCAAAACCCTGCCTCAGCATTTCGATCCCGACGTCTTAAATGCCTTTATCAAAATAGAAACCGTATTCGAGGAAATCTATAATAATTCGCAAAATAACGCACCGCCGAAGACGATGAGAGTAAAATGAAAAATCAGGCAATACGGGAAACCCTCAGGGAATATTTTAAAACATCAAAGGCGACAAAAAAAGACATCGCTGTCCTTTTAAAGTTTACGCCAAATGACCTCAACCAATTTTTACAGGGAACCAAATCTCTGGACGAGAATGAGCAGCAGCGTATCTTTGAAATTATGGGATATTCTTTCAAAAACGAGGCGCAGAAAAAATTAGACCGGCTGACAGGAAAAAAAACAACAAAAACAACGTTACTGAATTCTGTCCCTACGGATCTTGAACCTGAAGAACTGAAAACAATAATACGCCTCCTGAATATCCTCCGCAGCAAACGGAAGAACGACAGAAAAATTGTGATGACTCTCATAGATACTATCTACCGGGTAAATACAAAACATCGGTTCGGAGAAAGTTAAACTGAAAGAGAAAATACGCAATCGATACAACGGTAAAATCTATTATAAACAGCAGTGGCAAGGCGCGCCTTGCCACTACACGAACAGTTTGAAATTCTTAACATTTATTTAGGCCTTCGGCAACTTTTCACTGTAGGGTGGGCATCCCCCACCAAACGTAGAGACGCATTGCTATGCGTCTCTGCAAGCAACGTGAGACGATGGGCAATGCCCACCCTACAAAGATTGAAATTCCGTAACACTTTAGTTTTTTGAAAAATTGCTCATGTCTTAACCCCATGCTTCAGCATGGGGTTAAGGGGAGAAACAATCATGGGCTTCAGCCCTGAGGTAAAGTTAGCACAATATCTTTCACTGTGCCAGGTTGCAGAGACAGGTTTCAACCCTGTCTCTACTAAAGCCGGTGTATTTATTGTGGATATCTCCGCACTAAAGTGCGGAGTTAATGGAGGTGAAATGTGTTCCATGTGCCAATATTAGAGGTGCATTATAATAAGGGAAATCGAAGTCTTTTTCAAAAAGCTAAAGTGTTACGATTTGTTTAACCATACTCAAGAGGGTCATAAATTGTGAATTCCTCGTGTAGGGGCGAAGCATTTGCCCGTTTGGATATGAATGTATTCCTGTCTCTCGGCAGACATGTATAGTCAAATAAATCTGGTTTTCGATTAGCCTTTTAATGCTTCGACTCCGCTCAGCATGACATAAGCGAAGGGCTCAGGGTGACAGATTCGTCATGCTGAGCGGAGTCGAAGCATCTTTTACCGCTCAGTATAAACTCCGTCGAAGGGTTGTGTTTCTGAGTAAAACTTATTTGATATTTCAAAAACCAGATGTGTTTGACTATACAAATTGATAATAGAGTGGCACAGAAAATACGTAATGGTTTTTCTGCCATATAAGTAAGGCATGTACGCCTTATTTATATTGCATAGGTTTCGCATTTTAAATTAGGTTGGGTTTTTAAAAGACAAAAACCCAACGACTTTTTTTTACCCACCCCTAACCCCTCCCAAGAGGGGAATATGAGAAGTCCCTTTTTGGGAAGGGCATATTAAAAGTCCCCTCTTGGGAGGGGATTTAGGGGTGGGTAAAAGGCATAATGAGAAACTTTGAAATTCCTATACATTAAACTATTTAATAACTTTTTCAGCAAATAATCACTTGATTTATCTTACTTTTTTAGAACGAAATACGTATTATTTCACATTAACTTGAATAACTTTAATTAAAATGGCATCATTTTAGCTCTTTACGATAACCTGTTCTCATTACTACTATATTTTTATTATTTCTTAACCAGAAAAGGGGAGGAAAAACCAAATGAAGAAGATGTCAGTGACGGCAAAAATCATCATCTTGTTTGTATTGGCGGGTGTAATACCCTTAATTGCCATAGGGGTGCTCAGTTATATCAACTCCAGCAAGGCGCTGAGGGTACAGGCATTCAACCAGTTAGAGGGAACCCGCGAGATAAAGAAGGCGCAGATACAGCAAGTCTTCATGGACCGGAAAAACGATATGGAAGTGCTTGTAGATACGGTGAATACCCTCCGTGAAGAAGCAATAAATAAGCTGATCGCAGTGCGGGAGATAAAAAAGACACAAATCGAGACATACTTCAGAGACCGGATTACCCTGATGAATGATGTGCAGATGAACCTTCGTTTTACCGGGGGAATCGGACTCTTTGCCGAGGCGTTCAAAGCCGGTCTCGAAAGCCCGCAGTATCAGGAACTGAGCAAAACCAGAGAAAAAGGGCTTTCCATTTTCATGGAGAACTTTGGTTTCTACGACGTATTTTTAATAGATGCTGAAGGAAACGTAGTATATACCGTCTGCAAAGAATCAGACCTTGGAGCAAACTTAATAAATGGCCCTTTGAGCAACTCAGGGCTGGGAAGGGTATTTCAGAAATCAAAAAATCAAAATGCTATTGAAGATTTCTCCTGGTACGAGCCGTCAAAAGAACCGGCCTCCTTTGTCGCCGCGCCTCTTAAAGACGCAAGCGGAAATTATATCGGATGCGCGGCATTTCAGATATCACTGAAAGATGTCAATAAAATCATGCAGGAACGTGACGGATTAGGCAAAACAGGGGAAACCTATCTGGTAGGGTCTGATAAACGCATGCGTTCCGACTCATTTCTTGATCCCGAGGGGCATTCCGTAAAGGCATCATTCGCGGGCACCATAGAGAAAAACGGGGTAAACACCGAAGCGGCAAATGCCGCCATTTCCGGCAAGGCAGGAGCCGAGGTAATAAAGGATTACAACGGCAATCCGGTGCTTTCCGCCTATACGCCGGTGAAGGTGGGAGATTTGACATGGGCGCTCCTTGCAGAGATAGACGTGGCAGAGGCATTCTGTCCGGTGGATAATGACGGCAAATATTTCTTTGCCAAGTATATAGAAAAATACGGATATTATGATCTGTTCCTCATGAATCCTGACGGATATGTATTTTATACGGTATGCAAAGAACCTGACTTCCAGACCAATATGGTGGACGGAAAATACAGCAGTTCCAACCTGGGAAAGCTTACGCGCAAGGTGCTGGAAACAAAGCAGTTAAGCCGTGTAGACTTTGAACCCTATGCCCCGAGCAAAGGAGAACCTGCCGCTTTCATTGCCCAGCCCGTGGTAAACAACGGCAAGGTGGAAACAATCGTTGCGCTCCAGTTCTCGCTTAACTTTATAAATTCCGTCATGAAACAGCGGGAAGGGATGGGAGAGACGGGAGAAACATATCTTGTTGGCCCCGATAAGCTTATGAGATCGGATTCCTTTCTTGATCCCACAAATCACTCGGTAAAGGCGTCTTTTGCCAATCCGGAAAAGGGAAAAGTCGATACGGAAGCAAGCAGGGACGCATTGGCGGGGAATACCGGTTCAAGGATCATTATCGACTATAACGGAAATCCGGTATTATCTTCCTACACTCCCATAAAGGTAGGAGACACAAACTGGGCGCTGATTGCAGAGATCGACAAGGCGGAGGCTTTTGCATCGGTAAACAGGCTTGGCATGTGGATGATCATCATCGGCGCCCTATCCGGCGGATTTGTTGCAGGGTTGGGAATCATCGTGATTAAACTGACGAATAAGATATCAAGCCTGTTTAAGAACCTCCTTGCTGAATTAACGGGAAGCGCGACACAGCTTGCGTCCGCTTCGGAAGAGATATCGGCATCGAGCCAGAGCCTTTCTGAAGCATCTACGCAGCAAGCAGCATCTATAGAAGAAACGTCTTCTACGATGGAAGAAATGTCGTCAATGACAAAGCAGAACGCGGATAACGCGAAAGAGGCGGCGTCCCTCGCGAAACAGTGCAACGATTCAGTAGAGAGGGGAAACATAGCGGTAGTGGGCACTGTGGAAAGCGGAAACAACGCCGTGATAGAGATGGCAGGCGCAATGCATGAGATATCGGAAAGCAGCGGAAAAATTGCCGATATTATCAAAATTATTGAAGGAATAGCATTCCAGACAAACCTGCTTGCGTTAAACGCTGCTGTGGAAGCGGCAAGGGCCGGGGAACACGGGAGAGGTTTTGCGGTGGTGGCGGAAGAGGTGAGGAACCTTGCCCATAAGAGTTCAACGGCGGCGAAGGATATAACGACATTGATAACGGACAGTGTGAAGAAGGCGGAGACGGGAAAGGAGTTGGTGGATAAGACGAAGTCGGTATTATCGAGCGCGGTAAAGCAGGTGAAGGAGGTATTTTCCGGGGTAGTGGAGCAGGTGCAGAGGGTAGTGCATCTGGTGAATGAGATATCGACCGCTTCGGAGGAACAGGCAAACGGGATAGATCAGATAGGAAAGACGGTGCAGCAGATGGATCAGGTGACGCAGCAGAATGCGGCAACGGCGGAGGAGACAGCGGCTGCAAGCGAAGAGCTTACGGCACAGGCACAGTCGTTAAATGATCTGGTAGAGAAGATAGGGAGAGAGGTTAACTCTGGAAGCGAGGGAACAATTGCAGAGGAAACAAAGCCAATGGCATCTCCCTCTCCGGGAAAGAGACAGGCAATGCCTGCTGCGAAAATAGCGGCAACGGTAACGAAAAAACCGGAGCACAAAAGAAACGGCAGGGAAGCCACGCAGACAAAAACAAACCCGCGAAGTATAATTCCAATGGAAGATGATGATTTAAGTGATTTCTAACAGAACGGAGTAATACGTTGGGTGGGCAATGCCCACCCAAAGATTGAAATTCCTAAAGATTTAATTAGGTTGGGTTTTAAAAGACAAAAACCCAACGACTCTTCTTTTTACCCACCCCTTACCCCTCCCAAGAGGGGAATACAAGAAGTCCCCTCTTGGGAGGGGATTTAGGGGTGGGTAAAAGGCATAATGAGAAACTTTGAAATTCCTGAACATTAAGTTAGAACTTCGCCCACCCTGCAAAAACCGTTCATATAGTGGCAAGGCGCGCCTTGCCACTACGTTTTTATAGTCAAACAAATCTGGTTTCCGAATATTTATATTGCATAAGTCTTTTAATACTTCGACTCCGCTCAGATGACAGCAAAGTCATTTGAGCGGAGTCGAAGGGTCGTGCATCTGAGTGAAAATCTATTCAATATTTCGAAAACCAGTAGTAGATTGGGTTGAACGAAAGTGAAACACAACATCAACCGTCGCGGCATCAAATATCTGTTGGGTTTCGTTCCTCAACCCAACTTCTGTGTAACACTTTAGTTTTTTGAAAAACTGCCTATGTCTTAACCCCATGCTTCAGTGTGGGTAGGGTGGATAAAGGCGCTGGTTTTTACGCCGTATCCACCAACAATTATCGCATAAATGGTGGATTCGCTCCGCTTAATCCACCTACAAGGCTTTCACTGTACCAGAAGGTCATGGCTAAAGCCGGTGTATTTATTGTGGATATCTCCGCACTAAAGTGCGGAGTTAATGGATGTGAAATTTGTTCCATGCGCCAATATTAGAGGCGCATTATAAAATAAGGAAAATCGAAGTCTTTTTCAAAGAACTAAAGTGTTACACTTCTGTTCATATTGTGAAGACATTGTTAAAAAACAACCTATGACAAATATTCCGCCACAAACATTTGATTCGCTTCTTTATAAAAAGAAAAACACATGGTCTCTTTCAAAAAAAGCCATACTGGGAATTCTTGCCGTATTCCTTCCGGTAATTAGCACCTTTCTCCTGGTTTATAACCATAACAGAGTATATTTAAAAAACCGTGTCCTCGACACCCTCACCATTATTGCCGAGGCATATGAGGGGCATGTCTATCAATTTCTGGAGCAGTCCAAACGCCGCGCCCGGGACTTTGCCAGCGACGGGTTTATCAGAACCCAGGTTTTCAGGATGATTCGCGGAAATACTTCAGCCGCAGATGCCCTGAGTAAACATCTTATTAAGAACAAAATTGCCCTTGACGAGACCATTACTACCATTCATATCCTCTCCACAGAAGGAAAGGTTCTCGCCTCTACAAACAAAGCTGAGATCGGAAGGGATCTTTCCCGCGAGGTCTTTTTTATAAAGGGAAAAGATGCTGCTGCCGTAACAGAAACGCATATCCATCATATGGGATACCCCGAACTTGCAATTTCAACCCCGGTACTGACAAAAAATACACACAGGATTATTGGGGTAATTGTCAATTTTGTGCAGATTTCAGAACTCGATGACCTTTTAGGCGGAGAATATAACCGTAAACTGGGCGCAATCTCCTGGGGCAAAGGGAAAGGCGCATGGAAAACCATGGCGATTTATCTGGTCAATCGGGATAAACTCATGCTTACGAATTCTATTTTCATAAAAAATGCGATATTGAAACAGACCGTTGATACATTGCCCGTCAGGTCCGGGTTAACATCAAAAAAGGAAATAACCGGATTATACAAAGATTACCGGGGCATAGACGTGGTAGGAGCCTCAATGTATATCCCCTCCCTGCAATGGGTGCTGCTGATTGAAATTGACAAGGATGAGGTATTTGCACCTATAAAAAACGTACTTATAAGCGCTGGGATAACCGGCATCGTTGTTATTGGAATGATCGTTTCTCTCCTGATCCTTTTTCTGAAGAAGGTAGTAAAACCGCTCTATGCTATTTCACAAGCCGCAACAGATATTGCCCGCGGCAATCTTGATAGCATCATCCCGGCAAAAACGAACGATGAAATCGGGGCGCTCTGTGAGTCATTTAATGTCATGTCCCATGATATTAAAACAAGGACTTCCGAGCTTATTAAAAGCAATGAAAGGCTTGCCGAAGCGCAGAGGATCGCACGGCTTGGGAACTGGGAATGGGATATAACAAAAAATGAACTCCATTGGTCAGATGAAGTTTACCGCATATTTGGCATGGCAAAGGGAGAGTTTGTCGCATCCTATGAGGTATTTTTGGAATGCGTACATCCGGATGACCTTGAGCTTGTGAAAAAATCAGTTGACGATGCCATTCAGGGAAAGAAGCCCTATGAAATTGATCACCGGATACTATTGAAGGACAATATCGTACGTATCGTTCATGAAAAGGCAACCGTTCTGTTTGATAATAATAGGAAAGCCATTCGTATAGCAGGAACGGTTCAGGACATCACCGAGCGAAGACAAAAAGAAGAGGAGGTAAATCTTCTGCAATCTTTGATCTTAGCGGTGGGTGAATCCGGAAATCTGCATGATGCGCTTGTTATTACGCTGGAAAAGGTGTGCAGCGCAACAAGCTGGATTTACGGTGAAGCGTGGGTGATTCACAAGGAGGGCAAATATCTGGAGCGGGATCATACCTTTTACAGTAAAACAGATGGCCTGGAAAAATTCAGCAAACTGAGCGGGAGATACCGTTTCTCACCTGGTGTTGGGCTTCCCGGACGTGTATGGCTTTCAAAACAACCCGAATGGATACATGACGTTACCCTTGATGCAAATTATCTGCGCGCGCCGCTTGCAAAGGAAGCCGGGTTAAAAGCAGGGGTTGCCTTTCCCGTCCTGACAAATGAGGAAGTAATTGCAGTTATTGCATTTTATATGTTTGAACCACGGGAAAAGGATGAACGGCTCATAAACCTCGTCTCTTCCGCCACCGTTCAACTGGGACAGGTCATCAAGCGAAAACAGGCTGAGGATGCGTTGCGGAAAAGCGAAGAAACGCTCCATTCCATTTTAAATAATACCACTGCGGTTGTGTATGTAAAAGATATCCAGGGACGTTACACCTTTATCAACAAACGGTTTGAAGAATTGTTTCATATAAAAATGGGTGAAATAAAAGGCAAAACCGATTATGACCTGTGGCCAGCTAAAATGGCGGACGCCTTCAGGAAAAACGACCTGATGGCAATAAAGTCAGGGACCCCTTTGGAATTTGATGAGATTGCGCCACACGAGGATGGAGAACACTCTTACATTTCTGTTAAATTTCCCATTTTTGACAATACAGGAGCGGTCAAATCAGTGTGCGGCATCTCAACGGATATTACCTGGCGCAAAAAGGCGGAAAAAGCATTATCAGAAAGCGAAGAAAAGCTGCGCTCTATTCTTGACAATACCCAGGCAGTTGTCTATATCAAGGACCGACAAGGAAGATATCTTTTTATCAACCGGCAGTTTGAAAAATTATTCCATCTCAAAAATAATGAAGTGGAAGGCAAGACCCCTTACAACTGTTTCCCTAAAGAAATAGCCGAGTCCCATCTCGCAAACGACCGGAAGGTATTTGACTCAAAAATCCCCATGAAATTTGAAGAGGTTGCGACTCATGAAGACGGGCAACATACTTATATCTCTGTCAAATTCCCCCTTTACGACTATACCGGCGCTGTTTACGCTGTTTGCGGCATTTCCACGGACATTACCGAACGCAAGCAGATGGAAAGCCAGCTTCGAAAATTATCGCGCGCTATCGAACAAAGCCCGGCTATAGTCATCATCACCGATACAAGCGGCGTTATTCAGTATGTTAACCCGAAATTTACACAATCAACCGGTTATGCCCCGGAAGAAGTCATTGGGAATACTCCGCGTATTTTAAAATCCGGTATGACGCCAAAAGAAGAATATACACGTTTATGGAATACAATTACTTCCGGAAACGAATGGAAGGGAGAATTTATCAACAAAAAAAAGACCGGAGAATTGTTTTGGGAAATTGCAAGTATTTCACCAATAAAAAATACGGAAGGAATGGTAACCAATTTTGTCGGAGTTGCGGAAGACATTACCGCCTTCAAGCAGGAGGCGGAAGAAAAGGAGAAACTGAAGGAACAGCTTTATCATACCCAGAAATTGGAGTCTATTGGCCAGCTTGCAGGCGGAATCGCCCATGACTTTAACAATATACTTACTGCAATAATCGGGTATGGAAACTTGATACAAATGGCAATGAAAGAAAATAATCCGATAAAAGATTATGCGCAAAAGATACTCCTTTCAGCAGAAAAAGCAAGCCACCTGACGAAGGGCATCCTTGCATTCGGCAGGAAACAGATAAATAATCCAAAACCGGTAAATCTGAATGAAATTATAAGAGCAACCGAACATCTTTTGCTGAGGATTATAGGAGAAGACGTTGAATTGAAGACTTCGCTCTCGGATAATGAATGTATTGTAATGGCCGACAGCGGACAGATAGAGCAAATATTGATGAACCTTGCCACAAATGCGAGAGACGCCATGCCTAACGGAGGCATTTTGACGATAAACACAGAAATTGTGGAATTGGATAACAATTTTACACTGGCGCACGGTCACGGGACTCCGGGAAGGCATGCCGTAATAATTGTTTCAGACACGGGCACAGGGATGGATGAAAAGACACGGAAAAAGATATTCGAACCGTTCTTTACTACCAAAGAAGTGGGGAAGGGCACAGGACTTGGCCTGGCAATTATATACGGAATAGTCAAACAGCACAACAGCTATATAAACGTCTATAGTGAACCAGGCAAAGGCACGATATTCAGGATATACATGCCTATGGTTGAACCTGCGGCTGAAATGACGCAACGGCAAGAAACGCCCTCGTTGCTTACAGTGCATGGCACTGAAACAATACTGATTGCAGAGGATGAAGAAGAAATAAGGCACCTTGTTAAAATGGTGCTTGAGACCGCGGGATATACGGTAATAACGGCAGTAAACGGAAAGGATGCAATAAGTAAATACACGAAAAACAGAGAAAAGATACAACTTCTTCTCTTTGATGTAATTATGCCGGGAAAGAATGGCAAAGAGGCATATGACGCAATACGGAAGAAGACGCCGGGAATAAAAGTTCTTTTCACCAGCGGCTATTCAGAAGATATGGTTGAGAAAAAAATAATTCTTAAGGAAGGATTGCATTTTATTCCAAAACCCGTCTCGCCATCAGAGCTTCTGAAAAAGGTAAGAGAGGCGCTGGATAAGTAAATACGAAACACGAAATACGAAATACGAAACAAATTCTAATGACAAAATGATTTTAAATATGGGAGAGGAGATACTTTCAGGTTCATCTCACTATGATATACAAATGTCTGCGTCAATTGCCCTGTGTCATCATGAGAGATGGGACGGCGCGGGGTATCCGAAAGGGTTGAAAGGAGAAGATATACCAATGGAAGGCAGGATAGTAATGCTTTGTGATCAATATGACGCCTTACGAAGCAAAAGACCGTATAAACCGGCTTTCAGCCATCAGAAAGCTTTTGATATTATCACAAAAGGAGACGGCAGAACGAGGCCGGAGCACTTCGACCCAAAAGTATTGAAAACGTTTATTGATATTGCTTCAAGTTTTGAGGAAATATATGAAAAACAAAATGATTTAACTAATTTTCAACATATGCTGAAAAAATTTAGCTGATTGACTGTAGCTATCAAAAAACATTTTCTTCATCCCGGATTTAAATCTTGTATGCCAAAATACTCTTTGATAAATAATTTACGATTGCCGGCATGCTTCACGTATTGCACGAGTTTATAAAGTTTTTGCAAATCATTCCTGTGTTTTTTCTCCAGATAACTCTGATCCAGCAATTGCGGCGGCAGAGAAGAAAGCACTTTGGCTTTATATATATCATCAGCGCCTTCTATAACCCCATAACGGTCAAGCATCTTAAGAACAGTCTCCAATCTATAGTCTTGACGGTTTTTAGCGTGAAGTTTCTTTTTGAACCAATCAATGCCGAGCGCTGATATTTTTTCAATGTCTTCTGAGAGGAAACAATACACCCTCTGATAGTATTCGGCATCAGGATTGTTCCACCGTATAAATTCCATCTGTGTCAACAAATCGCTTTCATTATACAATAACGCGCATAATGAATCCTTGCCATCCCTTCCCGCACGGCCAATTTCCTGATAGTACGATTCCATTGAACCGGGAATATCCGCATGAATTACAAAACGAATATCCTTTTTATCAATCCCCATTCCAAACGCATTTGTTGCCAGCACAAGTGTGTCATTCTTTTGCATAAATTGTTCCTGAACGGAAGAACGCTGCGCCGCCTCTAAATTGCCATGGTAACAAAGATGCGAAACCCCTCGCCTTATTAACATCCCGCTAAATGCTTCTAACGTCTTAATCAGAGTAAAATAGACTATGCCGCTGCCTTTATAGGTATCAGCAATATAAAGAATATGCTCCAGCTTCTCATCGTCACTAAAAACTTCCTCTATCTGTAAATCAAGATTGGGACGATCTATTCCTCCATGAAATATTTCTACTTCTTCCGGTTTTAACCCCAACTGATAAACAATATCCTTTTGTACTGCCGGAGTTGCAGTGGCGGTGAGCGCAATAGTTATTGGATTCCCTAATAACCGGCGAATTTCTCCCAACCTTGTATAGTCTGGACGAAAATCATGCCCCCATTCGCTTATACAATGAGCTTCATCAACAGCCAGAAGGTTTATCCTGCGTCCGGAGAGTATGTGAGCAAAGTCTGACTTGCGAAAACGCTCGGGAGTGACATAGAGAATGCGGTACCCACCCTGTTCAAGTTCCGAGTATCTTGATTCCCGTATGTTTCTGCTGAGAGTTGAGTTGATATATGTTGCTTCAATACCACGGCTCAATAAGGAATCTACCTGGTCTTTCATAAGGGAAATAAGCGGCGAGATAACAACGGTCAGGTCGTCACTCATTATTGCCGGCACCTGATAACACAACGATTTTCCTATACCTGTGGGAGCGACAACTATTGCATGTTTTTTCGCCAAAACATGTTCGATAATGTTTTCCTGCTGCCATACAAAAGATGAATATCCAAAATAGTGTTCTAATATTTTTTTAGGGTTGTTTTGTATAGTTAGCAAAATGAAACTCCATTATCGTAGCACAACAGAATAAAATTGAAAATTTTGTATCACTTTAGTTTTTTGAAAAACTGTGATAACATAAGGTAAATCTTGCTTACTGGTTTAACCCTGACAGGGTTTCAGAACCCTGTCAGGGTTGCAGAATAGCTGAGAAATCATGTTTTTTCAAAAAACTAAAGTGATACAAGAATTTAGTTTTTTGGAATGTGTGTTGCAAATGTATTTCCGGCGGGTTTTAAGTATGGTGACATGGAATAACCTAATCCACCATGAATTTTATCTGACGGCAATATACTCTGCGAAGGAAGTCGGCTGAGGGATAGATAACCCATCTTCCTTCAGCCCTTGCAAATGCAATTCAATGGCTTCATACATATTTTGCTCTACTTCATCACGAGCTGCACCGGTAGCCACACATCCCGGTAAATCAGGTGAGTATGCAGAATAGTTATCATTCGTTTTTTCGATCACGATAAGGAAACGGTGCATATTATTTAACCTCCTTCAAATTGTGTGCATTCCCGATTTTTTGTAACCGTTCATGGGGTCGGGACAAAACAACCCTGACAGGGGTTGAAAACCCTGTCAGGGTTAATCTACTGTACCTAACAGGAGTCACGAAAATCGGGAATGCTCCCCCTTTCGTTCAACGGATCTCACGACGAAGTCTTCAGCCTTGCAGTGGTTCAAGATTTTGAACCCCTACATTGAAATTCCTTGCGAACTTATGTATTTTCTTATTACTTCGGTTTTAACAACGGAAACAAAATAACTTCCCGGATTGAAACATTATTGGTAAGCAGCATGATAAGCCTGTCGATGCCTATCCCAAGACCTCCCGCCGGAGGCATGCCGTATTTGAGGGCAGTTAAAAAATCTTCATCGATTTTCCCGGCAATATCCGCTTCGGTGCCTAACTGTTCATGAAATCTTTTATCCTGTTCTATGGAATCATTCAGCTCCGAGTATGAATTTGCCACTTCCATGGATGCTATGTACAGTTCAAATCTCTGGGCAAAACGAGGGTCGTGCGCGCATGTTTTTGTCAGAGGACAAATTGAAGTGGGATAATCCAGAACAAATGTGGGGTTTACCAACGCCTTCTCCACCAGTTCCTCAAAAAGATTATTGGCTATATTGTCCCTGTCTATACCTGCCGTTTCCAAGCCCAATTCCTTTGATTTCCGGATCAATCCTTCTTCGTCGTCATATTTTATTCCGCTATGTTCTTCCAGAAGTTCGCAAAAAGTTGCCCGGCGCCATGGAGGCTTCATATTAATTGTTATTTCGCCGAATGGAATTTCATAATTTCCATATAACTTTTCCACCAACGAAACAACAAGCCCTTCCGTTAACTCCATCATCCCATTGTAATCGCTGTAGGCCTGATATAATTCCATCATGGTAAATTCAGGATTGTGACGCGTGGAAATGCCTTCGTTCCGAAAGTTGCGGTTAATTTCATATACCCTTTCCATGCCGCCGACCAGTAATCTTTTCAGATAAAGCTCCGGCGCTATCCGCAGATACAAATCGATATCCAGGGCGTTATGATGAGTAATAAAGGGTCTTGCCACAGCGCCGCCGGGTATTGACTGCATCATGGGCGTCTCGACTTCCACAAAATCCCTCGCATCCAGAAATGTGCGTATGTGCTTGATGATCTGTATACGTTTTAAAAATGTCTGCATAACCTCAGGGCTGGTAAACAGATCAACATAGCGCTGCCTGTGCCGCAGTTCAACATCCTTGAGACCATGCCACTTTTCAGGAGGATTGAGAAGCGATTTTGACAACAGGGTAAAACTGTCCGCATAAATCGTCACCTCTCCTGTTCTGGTTTTGAAAAGAACACCTTCAACCCCCAGAAGGTCACCGAGGTCGAGCAATTTGGATAATTCGAACGGTTCTTCTCCGATTTTATCGCGCTTAATGTATACCTGTATCTTCCCCGTCCAATCCCGTATGTCTAAGAATACCGTCTTTCCATGAGGACGCATTGTCATGATGCGTCCGGCAGCCTTAACCTTCAGATCATCACGCTCCGGCACAAATTCTTTCAGAATTGTTTGTATTGATTGCGTATTGTCATATCGCCCGCCAAACGGATCAATACCCTTTTCCCTTAATTTTTGAAGCTTTGCAAAGCGTTCCTGTTCATATTTTTCCATCGATCGTCACATCCTTTGGCAACCAAATATTCAGATTTCATTGTTAAGCATTTTCCTGAATTACAAAATCATCAAACAATACGTAAGAATCGGATTTTGTCCAGAGGCCTATGCTGCCGGAATCAAACGTATCGTCAGAAACTTCCATTATCATTGTATTCTCGAAAAAACATCGTATCTTTTTCCCGTCATAGATGACCTTTAACAAATACCACTCGTTTGAAGATACTTTTATATTCCTTTCCCCGATCATTGTTTGCTGTCCATTCACCACTTTATACAAATGCACATTGTTTTCCAGGGCATTTGCTCTCAGCACATAATAGTTTTGATTATCCTTATACCTGAAAACTATCCCCGCAGCACGGTCTATTTCACCGCCTTCCGCACGAAATTTCACGTATGCCATGGCATCCTCATAATCTGCCCCATCAACAATGAGCAATGGAAAGCGTTGCGCTGTCTTATCGCTTTTTGACTGCACAACAACATTATCGGCAGAAGGTGAATGCTGCACTTTCAGCACCTTCCACTGTCCTTCTTTGCCGGCGCCGGCAACAGCATTAATAAATCCCGCCGGCATGTTGAACAACTCATCGGTATCGAAATAATACTCTTTCCTTTCCCCCAATATTTCAGCAACGGTTACCTTTTGCCCTTGCTGGGCAAAAGCGCCATTGGCAATGAAAAAATTCATGCAAACAAAAATAATTAAAAAATATTTCTTCATAACAAACTCCAGTGCATTAAAAAAGTCTATAAATCTAAAAACTATAACAATTCTTTATTCGCTATACACAGTTAACTGATTCTCAAGTTTTTCTATCGTTATTGAATATTTTTCATGCAAACCGTCATCAATATCTTTAACTTCCACCGTATTCAACCGTTCTATCAATGCCAACTGATCATCGTGGGACAATAATTCATCAAGCCATGGGAAAAGAACCTTTTCTTCCATTTTAATATGCTTTTGCGTAAATTTAATGTATCCGTAACCGATTTTTCTTATTCTCTTCCTCGCCTTTTTACCAAGATGTATCTCTTCTATGGCATTCAACAACATCCGCTTCCTGTCTCTCACCGATATATGTTCCATTAATAATTGCCCCAGAAAATCCTTCTTTTCCAGTCCGCCCTGTACATTTTTGACAAACGGAAACAAAATGGCGTTTTCTTTTTCAAAATGGCATTTATCAAAGAAATAACTCATAACTTCTATAATTTCTTCAAAAGTTTTTTTCGTGACGGAATCATCATTTTCTTCGAGGAGAATCAGCGCCTTTTCAAGTATTTTCAAAATCCTTTCCTGTATCAGAAAATCTGCTCTCAATAATTCCGTGGCAAATGCATCGGATCCTTCATAATTTTTAAAACTGTCGAATACTCTATATTCCTTATTGGCGCAGGAAACCACAGGGAAACACGTGAGAATAACAAAGAGTAGGAAATATTTTTTCATCTATGCGCTATTTCAATAATGCCGCCGCAATACTTATATCATCAGGTGTTGTGATTTTTATATTATCATCGGAACCGGGGACAATATATACAGGATACCCTGCTTCTTCCACCATTTGGGCATCATCGGTGAATTCTCTCTCTGTATTCCGGAACTGATGAAATACTTTCATTATTAAGTTTTTCTCAAATCCCTGGGGAGTTTGAGCCATCCAAAGTTTGCTTCTGGGGACAGTCCTCTTTATTGAAAAATCATCATTTATTTCTTTTACCGTTGCCTTCATCGGCGCGGCAAGAATTGCAGCCTTACATTCTTTTACCTTATGAATAACTTCTTCTATGTGTTCTTTTTTAACAAGTGGCCTGACAGCATCGTGAATAAGCACAATTTCCGCATCAGTATCGACATTGCTTAGACCGTTAAATACGCTGTCCTGCCTCCTTTTTCCGCCCGGAACAATTTTTTTTACCCCGTATGCATCCAGCAAATCCCGCCAGGTATCGAGAACATAGTCTCTCTCCGATTCTCCGACAACTAATACCATTTCAGTAACCAGGCTGCATTGAGAAAAACGATCTATTGTATGAAGAAATACCGGTTTGTCATGAATCCGGATAAAAGGTTTTTTCACCTTTCCGCCCATTCGTAATCCAAGACCAGCGCCAACCAAAATGCCCGATACTTTCATACAACTCACCATCATTTTTAAATTATAAGATAGTACATGATTCGGAATATGGGATGCGGAAGATTAGGACATAAGATACAGGCGCACAATCCACAAAATGTCGCGCATCAAATATCTGCATCATGTATCCTTTTATGTTAACGGGAGCATTCCCGATTTTTTGTAAAAAACAATCAACGTATATTTTACAGAAAAAACCTCCGCACTTTCAACGAGAGACTCCAACCCTTCGACTCCGCTCAGGGTGACGGTACGTGTCATGCTGAGCGGAGTCGAAGCATAATATAATGATACGTTGCAAAAAATCGGGAATACTCCCTATGTTAACCCCGGATGTGTTTTTTCAATTCCAGAGAAAAATCTTCCAATGATTGAGGTATGACTTTAGCATCTGATAAAACAGGCATAAAATTCGTATCACCATCCCATCTCGGCACAATATGCAGATGTATATGGCCGAGCAACCCCGCGCCCGCCGATTTTCCCATATTAATCCCAATATTAAAACCATCGGGTTTCATAAGGGATGCAAGGTGCTTTTTCATTTCGGCAGTCATCTTCATTATCTCTAACAACTCACCATCGGCAAGTTCGGCAATATCAGCGACATGCCGGTTGGGAACAACCATCAGATGCCCGCTGTTATAGGGATATTTATTCAGAATACAAAAGCATTCCCTGCCGCGGCATATAATATATTTTTCTTCTTCCAAATCGCCATCAAACGCTTCGCACAAAAAACAAGCATCCTCTTGAGGAGAATTTTTAATGTACGTCACACGCCATGGAGCCCAGATGTTTTTTGTCATTCAGTAAACCCTTTACTTTAATATCGCTCTCAAAAATATCTACATTTCCCTTTATTCTGATGGGTGCGCTGACGCTTCACCCATCCTACTCTGAAAAGATACGTTACAAAAAATCAGGAATGCTCTCCTTCTAACCCATCGCACAACAACCGCAACCGCCTCCGCTGCCTGCCTTGTTGCCGCCAGCAGATGCAAGATTGCCATTCCCTGCTTCTGAAGTTCCAAAAACAGAAAATACTTTTTCAACATGTTCGCTTTTACAGGAAGGGCAAAACAATTTTTTTTGCTCGGACGCGCTTTTAAAATATTCCTCAAATTTTATTTCACATTTTTTGCATTTAAATTCATATACGGGCATAACACATCCCCCTCATTAAGGTAAATAAGAAATAGGGTTAACAGGTTTGTCTTTTACATATACTTTAAAACTAAGTTCATCCGGTGTATTTGAATCAAACGTCGCTATCGGCTGCCCTTGTTCAATATAATTTCCTTCTCCAACGATTGGTATATAATGACCGCCATATAATGTCCTCACCGACCAATCATGCTTGATCACAACAACATGAAAATTATTTTCCAATGAAGAAATGGCTTCCACCGTTCCTTTTTTTGCCGCAACGATTTTCTGCCCTGCCTGAGGCTGTATACTTATCCCCATAAATTTCTTACCATTTTTCGTCTGATTATAATGCGATACGATTTCTCCTTTTACAGGCCAGATAAAACCTTTCGACGAAACGCTATTACGAGACGACACTGTGCGGCCACCATACGAATTATAAGAGACATTTTTCGAAGGAATAATAATCTTCTGTCCTATTTTTAAATCTCGTGTATTTTCGATCTGATTTATTGCCGTAATTGAATCTACAGACACGCCGTATTTTTTTGAAATACGCCACAACGTATCGCCTTTTTGAATCGTATAGGCAGTAGTTGTAGTCGTTGCTGCCGACGGCCTTTTAACTTCTTCCGGAGCAGTTTCTTTTTCTTTTAATACCGGTATTTCCGTTTTTTGTTGGGTGGCACAACCACTCCAAAAAAACAAAATGGAAACCGTTACAAAATAAATAATATAATTGTTGCGCAAAATACTTAATCCTTATTTTATAATGGTATCTTTCCGAACTATGGGTTTTCTGCTTTTGTCTATTGCTGTTCGCCTGCGTGGGTCATCAAAATCGGCCAACCGATACTCACTGGTGGGGAAATTATCTCCCAGATAAGACTGACGCGCAACAGGATTATTCAATATTTCCTGCGTCGTGCCTTTTGCAACAACAGCGCCTTCATTGATGATGTATGAATGAGATGTAATGCTCAACGCTTCGCGGACATTGTGATCGGTAATAAGTATGCCGATTCCTTTGTCTCTGAGCCTCAAAACAATTTCCTGCACTTCATTTACCGCAATAGGGTCTACGCCGGTAAAAGGCTCATCAAGCAAAATCATTGAGGGAGAACTTGCAAGCGCACGCGCAATTTCAAGGCGTCTTCTTTCTCCGCCCGAAAGGGTAAACGCCTTATGTTTTGAAAGCGGTTTCAAATTGAATTCGGCAAGCAGTTCTACCAGAAGTTTATATTTTTCATTTGAACTGTATCGGTGAGTTTCCAGAATGGCAAGGATGTTTTCTTCCACTGTTAACCGCTGAAATACAGACGTTTCCTGGCACAAATATCCCATTCCTTTGCGGGCACGCAAATATATCGGAGCATAAGTAACATCCTCATTTTGAAAAATCACCCTTCCGCTGTCCGGCCGGATAATTCCGATAACCATATTAAAAGAAGTGCTTTTGCCTGCTCCGTTTTGACCAAGCAATCCTACTATCTCGCCTCTGTTTACCTCGAAACTTACCTGATTTACTACGGTACGTTTACCGAAAGATTTTGTTAACCCTTCTGTCCTGAGCAAATTCATATTTATTATTTAATAAAACTGATATTTTCTAATGGCCAGAATACAAAAAATGCCTTCCCTACAACATTCTTTTCAGGAACAAACTTCCACACGCGGCTATCATTGCTGTTTCTGCTGTTGTCCCCTAAAACAAAATAATCCTTTTCTTTCAGTTGAATTGGCTGAGACGTGCCAAAAGTATCGCTTGAAAGGTTTGTATAGTAAACATCATGATAGATTTGAATATTTTCATACTTTGCCTTCACGTTCGTTCCCCCTAAACGTACCTTGCTGGCATCGGATGGACGCGACGCAGGAACCGCCCCGTCATCATAATCGAACGAAAATACTTCAATGTCATTTACGGCAAGTGATACTATATGGTCCACATTGGAGAATTCGATCTTGTGCGCCTGATCCGCCTGCAAATGAAAATCTTTTTCCACAACAACATCATCATTCGATCTCGAAAGAGTGCACTTATCCGCTATATCTCCAATAGGAATACTTGCGGTAAAAATATCTTCATTTTTCTCGAGAACGAATACCAATGCATGAGAACCCCGTGCAGGAGTAACATCGAGGCTGATTTTGACGTCACCCATTTCATTATCACCTGACCTGTTATTGTAACCGTTCTGATCGGATATTTGTTGCCCGAAAGTAATCAACGACGTCTCTGGATTACCTTTACTCAAATTATCCAACGCAAGTGATCTTTCCGAAATATTCCAATATCCACTGCCGGTAATCCAGGAAGGAACTACTTCCTCTTTAATTACATAATTACTGTTATACACCGACAACCATAACGTATCCTGTATCTTGCCGGGTTTTCTTTGTATTTTATCATTTATATAAATATCGCCATTCACGATTTGCAGCTTTTCGCCGGGCAAACCGATCAACCGTTTTATATAATTCTTCTTTTTCTTTGAAAACCTTGTGCCTCCGCATCGCGGACACGACAAACTATCGCGCCATTTCACATCGGGTATCAGAACCGAACAATTTTTACATTTGATATCATAGAACGGATAGACAAATACCATGACATCCCATCGTTTCGGTTGTGTAAATTTATACCAGAATTTATTCACCAGTATCCTGTTGCCGCCATGAACAACCCGGTTTGATAAATCATTCCAAACGATCTTTGTTTGACAGTTCGTGCAGGCGCCTTTTCTCCACAACCATGCAGGCCAGTTATAGCGAATCCTGCTGTTGCACGTATTGCAGTGAAGAGAAATATTTATTTCCAATTGACAATTCGGGCAGGTAGCGGTCTCGCTTTGGCGGTCGGCATAGAAACTCCATTCACAGTTAGGACAATTGACATCCTTATGCATTCCCAGAAGAGTAGGCGCCATCGACCCTGTCGGAATTTTAAATGCCTCCACAACAAAGTAACGAATGGCAAATGCTAACGCCACCGCTATTGCAATTGATTCTATATTTTCACGTAACTTATGTTTACGCTTTTTCTTTTTTTCAGGCAAATCTGTTTTTATACTTTCCTTACTTTTGGACACAAGCCACCCCATTATTCATCATCAATCGACAACACGGACAAGAATGCTTTCTGGGGTATCTCCACGTTTCCCACCGATTTCATCCTTTTTTTCCCTTCTTTTTGTTTTTCCAAAAGTTTCCTTTTTCTTGTAATATCACCGCCGTAACATTTCGCAGTGACATTTTTGGCAATGGGCCTGATCGTCTCTCTTGCAATTACCCTGCTTCCGATAGCCGCCTGCAGAACTACTTCAAACAAGTGCCGGGAAATCTCGTTTTTCAGTTTCTTTACCTGCTTTCTCCCTCTGTTCTCCGCATCTTTCCTGTGCACGATTGTTGAAAGGGCATCCACCCTTTTGCCGCCAACGAGGATATCCAGTTTCACAAGGTCTGCAGGTTCGTATCCTATTAAATCGTAATCCAATGTTCCATAGCCTCTCGTGGCGGATTTCATTTTATCAAAAAAATCAAATATTATTTCCGCCAACGGCAATTCGTATACAAGGATCGCACGTTTTTCGCTTAAATATTCGGTGCTTTTGTATCTGCCCCTTCTTCCTTCGGCAAGCTGCATAATAGCTCCTAAATACTCCGCAGGCAAGACAAAACTGGCGCGCACCATCGGTTCACGAAATTCATCTATTTCATTTACCGGAGGGACGCTTTCCGGATTATCAACTTTAATTACTTCCTTATTCGTTTTTAAAATCTCATACGTTACGTTGGGAGCCGTTTGTACTATATTGATGTTGCTTTCCCTTTCCAGACGCTCCTGAACTATATCCATATGTAAAAGACCGAGAAACCCGCACCGGAAACCGAATCCCAGCGCCTGAGAGGTTTCAGGAACAAAGGTAAAAGAGGAATCATTCAGACTTAAACGTTCCAAAGCTTCACGAAGAAGTTTAAAATCGGCATTATCCGTAGGATAAATCCCGCAATAGACCATGGGTATCGGCTGCCGGTATCCGGCCAACGGTTTCTCCGCCCTTTCCTTATTCAGGGTAACCGTATCACCTACTTTAACATCATGAAGAGACTTGATGTTGGCGATGCAATATCCTACCTCACCCGTAAAAAGCCCGTTTTTCTGCGTCATTTTTGGCCTAAAGGCGCCGACTTCCTCCACTTTAAATGAGCGTTTTGTCTTCATCATAAATATTTCATCACCCACCTTAATCGAGCCGTCAAATACCCGCAGGTAAACAATAACGCCCCTGTATTCATCATACTCCGAATCAAAGATAAGCGCCCGCAGCGGCGCATTAGAATCCCCTTTCGGAGGCGGAATATATTTAATAATAGCATCAAAAATCTGATCGATGCCTTCTCCGCTTTTTGCGCTCACCATTAACGCATCCTTTGTATCAATGCCCAGGGTCTTTTCCATTTCGGCCAATACCTCCTGAGGGCGTGACTGCGGCAAATCAATTTTGCTGACCACAGGGATAATTGTCAAATCATGTTCCATTGCAAGATACGCATTGGCTACAGTCTGCGCCTCCACCCCCTGCGAGGCATCCACCAGCAGCAAAGCCCCTTCACAGGAGCCAAGACTCCGCGATACTTCATAGCTGAAATCAACATGTCCGGGAGTATCGATAAGATTTAAATTATACTCGATCCCCCCTCGCTTAAGTGTCAATGCAACCGCGCTGGCCTTTATAGTAATGCCGCGCTCGCGTTCCAGATCCATATCGTCAAGCATTTGATTCCTGAATTCTCTTGACGATATCGCCTGTGTCCTTTCCATAAGGCGGTCTGCAAGGGTTGATTTTCCGTGATCGATATGTGCAATTATGCAGAAATTTCTAATTCTTTCAGTAGACATCCAGCAGCTCCTATTATTCCCGCATCAGTACCAAGTTGCGAAAATAGTATTTTCGTATCCTTATATGATGCCTTTAAAGCCCTTTTTTCTATTATCTGTTTAATCGGATTCATTAACAATTCCCCGGAACCGATCATCCCGCCTGCCAATACTATCACCTCGGGATTCAATATATGTATGATATTCACCATAGCAATGCCAAGATAACGTCCTGTTTCCTCAATAATACTCAATGCCGTTTTATCCCCCTGCACGGCAGCTTCACTGATCCTCTTTGCGGTAATTTCATCATTCTTTTTTAATGATGAAGCCTTGCCACTTTCCAATAATTCCTTGAAACGCCGGACCATGCCCGTTGCAGACGCATAGACCTCTATGCACCCGTAATTCCCGCAATTACATCGGGGACCATCCGCCTGGATAGTCATATGGCCAATCTCCGCGGCCACATTATTCATTCCCCGCCACAGTTTATTATCAATGATAATGCCACCTCCAATCCCTGTCCCCAGAGTCAACATCACCAATGAATTGGCATTTTTCCCCGCCCCTACCCACTTTTCACCCCATGCGGCAGCATTTGCATCATTTTCCAGAATGCAGGGCAAATCGAATTTTTCCCCGATAACTTTTTTAATCGGAACATCATGCCATTTTGGCAAATTCGGCGAAAACAAAATTGTCTCGCCTTTTTTATCAATAAGTCCGGGAGAACCAAGCCCTATGCCAACAATATCTGCTTGTCCAATGCGGCCTTTCTTTATTATTTCTGCAACAAGTTCACATATCTGGCGGGAAATTACCTGGGATTCGGCATTTGCGTCCGTTTTAATTGAAAACTGATGGAGAATCTTACCGTTTCGGTCTACAATTCCTGCTTTTAAATTTGTACCACCTAAATCTATACCTATTAAATACTTACGCAAACTATACACCTTTGAAAATAAACAAATCTTTCTATTTTTCTCAATAAAATCCACCCTTTTTCAATTAATTTTAACAAAGAGCAAATAGTAACAAAAGTAGTGTAGTAAATCAAGCCATATAAAGCTATTAAGTTGTTTTTGCCTTTGAATATTGATACCAGAAAAACACGTATCCTCAACAAAATGTTCCTATTATACGCTAAAAACAGTTTTTCCGGGAGCATTCCCAAGCAGGAACTTGGGAACAAGAAGAATGAATTTGCAAAAAATCGGGAATGTCCGCCCTCTCTCCGGACACGATACTGTTATGCTGGCAAAGTTAGCATTTTATCTTTTTTAATGAATAAACAAGCCGCTACGATGAAACACACAAACAAGGCGGAATTTACACAAAGGGTTTGTATCAGGTCATCTGCATAATAATAGTTTCTGCAATACCATCCGGTAAAAAATAAAAAGAGCGCTATTCCTGTAAAACACAATATCTGTTTAACATGATACGGTATCGGGTAATATTTTATTCCCATAAAATAGCAAATCACCATCATACTGAAATAACAAATAAAGGTTGCCCATGCCGAGCCTGCGTATCCAAATACAGGAATCCACCAGATATTTAGCCCAATCGTAACACCCGCGCCAATTAATGATATCATAGCGCCCTTTTTGGTTTGATCGGAAAGCTTGTACCAGATGGAAAGATTATAATAAATACCGAGACATACATTGGCGAGCAGCAATACCGGAACCACCTTCAATCCGTCATAAAATTGGCGGCCAATAAAGTATTTGAAGATATCAATGTATAAAGTTACGAATAAGAATATTCCCAGACATACGATTACAAAATAATCCATTACACGCGCATATATAATTCTTTTATCCGATGTCTTTGCGTGAGAAAAAAAGAACGGCTCCGCCGCAAAACGAAATGCCTGAATAAACAAACTCATCAGGATGGAAAGCTTATAATTCGCCCCGTAAATTCCAACCTGGCTCAATGTCTCTTTGTCAGCCGGAAGCAAATATTTCATGATAGCCCGATCAAGCGTTTCATTCACCATGCCGCCCAACCCCACAATTATCAGAGGCAACCCGTAAGCAGCCATTTTCCTCCAAACCACCGGATCAAAGCCTGTTTTTATACGGGATATTTCTTTTGATAAGAGAGGAAGCGTAATAACGCTTGCCACAAGGTTTGAAACAAAAACATACCCCACACCAATATTTTCATTATAGAACGGCAGCGTAATATTTGATGTATGTTTCAGGTATGGACACAACATTAAAAAATAGAGATTCAGGAGAATATTGCTGAAGATATTGATATTCTTTACTATGGCAAATTTTGCCGGACGGCCTTGCTGGCGAAGCAACGCGAAGGGAATACTTGCTATCGCATCAAGACCAAGGATAAGGGAAAAAATAATAATGTATTCCGGATGATTCGGATAACGGATGGCATTTGCAAGCGGTTGCGCAAAAATGCCCATGCCAAGCATAAAAATAATTGAAGTGACGCAAAGGGATACAAATGCCGTTGGGAATACTTTTTCTTTTTTTTCTTCATCCTGTGAAAAACGGAAAAAAGCAGTTTCCATTCCATAGGTAAGCATCACAATAAAAAACGAGGAATACGCATACAGTTCGCTTACCACGCCATAATCAGCCGCCCCAAAAACTCTTGTGTGCAAAGGCACGAGAAGGTAGTTAAGCAAGCGGCCAAGTATAGTGCTCAAACCATAGATAGCGGTTTGTGATGCAAGTTTTTTGAGTTGGCTCAATTTGGAAGCTTATCTGTTAAAATTTTGAAAATAAATACAAAAGGAGTAATATACTCGATGCAACACGACAATCCTGCACATTCCCTTATACATCCCACGGATAAACATAAGATTCATTTTTTGGCGTGCCGTTTAAACCAACGACTTTGTATTTGTCTATGCCGTAATGTTTATTAAAATACTGCATCGACGAGGGGTTGAACTGTTCAAAGTTCAATTTCACTTCTACCGGCAGTATGGAGTTCTTTATTTTTAATATAAAATCTATTTCTTTTCTGTCTTTTGTCCGCCAGTAAAATATTGCATCATGTCCATATTTCTTTACTATTTCAGCAAATATCCCTGTTTCAAATACATTGCCGATAAGTTCTTTTTGCAATCCCTTTAGCCAAAGCATCTGCATAAGCCCCGTATCGTAAAAATATATCCTGGGCAATTTAAAGAGTTCCGAACGTATATTTTTGCTGAATGGTTTTACCAGTCTGATTATATAAGTATTTTCCATGATGAACAGATATTTTTCTATGGTCTGTTTTGCTATCTTTGTGGTATTGGAGAGTTCGGCAATATTCAACTGCTGGCCGCTTTGCGAGGCAAGCGCTTCCAGCAATTTGTTGTATTTGTCTATATCTTTAATATCGGCAAGGTCTCTGATGTCTTTCTTTACATAGGTGTCAATAATCTGCTGCAGGTATTTTTCCTTTCTGTCTATCTCAGAGGTAAGAACAATCTTTGGATAACCTCCGTAAAGGATATACTCTTTAACAAATGCCCTGAGTTCATCTATCTTTTTTTGTGTATATACCTTGCCCTGTTCAAAGGGGTATTGTCTGAATAATAAAAATTCCCTGAAGGATAAATTAAAGATTTCAAAATTTACCGTCCTGCCGACAAGGGAATCCTTAAATTTGGTTTTTATGGCAAAGCTGGATGAACCTGAAACAATGAGTTTGATATTTTTATGATGGTCTGCCGTAAGTTTGAGAAATGATGACGGATTAGCCAGGTACTGAATCTCATCAATAAAGACAAAGGTCTTTCTTTTCGTGCCGGCAGATAACAACCCTTCTTCTTTAAGATGCCTGACAAACTCTCCAACACCCAAATCCAGTGTCTTCACAAATCTGGAATCCTCGAGATCAATAAAATGGGTGGTTTCACCCAGTTTTTTCAGGTAGTCTTCTATAAAGTAAAGGATCGTTGTCTTGCCGACCTGGCGCGCCCCGTGCAAGACAATAATATCATCTGTATGCAGGTATTTTTTAATTCCATCAAAAACCGTTCTTTTGATGATTCTTTCCATATCAAATACCCTTGTTGATCCTCAGTTAACCCGCCATAAAAATAAAGCCTCCGCCCCCTTCCTGTGTGTTTTACCTTATATCGGATATAAAGCAAAGTCAAGTTTATTTTAAGTATATAATCCTTCCTGATAAATCTTCGGCAAAATCTCTCCCACGTGTACGAAAAAATCCTTTGGATCATTCTGCATGAGAACGAAGTCAAAAACGTTTTCCGTATCCAACCGAGTTACTGAGGATTTTCAAACCTTGAGTAAAAAACTTTCTAACGAAATGGATAATATTTAACCTTTCTCTGCAAAATCTCAATAGAAAAATTCAGCCGGTAACTATTTTTATTCTGTTTCGACCTTCCAGTTTTGCGTTATAAAGGGCTTTGTCAGCAGACTCAATTAATGTTCCTGGAGAGATATTTTTATTAGGAATTACAACCGAAACACCGATACTGCACGTAACGTGATCAGAAACGGTCGAATGTTTATGCGGAATTTTAAGTAATTCAATGGATTCACGCACCTTCTCGGCAAATACCACCGCATGTTCACGGTTCATTTCTGTTAAAATAATCGCAAATTCTTCTCCCCCGTATCTTGCGGCTAAATCACCGGGGCGATTAACAATGCCATGTATTGTTTTTGCCACTTGTTTAAGGCATTCATCGCCCGCCTGATGTCCGTAACTATCATTAAATTTCTTAAAAAAATCAACATCTAAAAGCAATAACGTTAACGATGTTTTATCACGCAATGAGCGTCTCCATTCTTTATCAAGCATTTCATCGAAATGGCGGCGATTCGCGATGCCGGTTAAACCGTCTACATAGGAAAGGAGTTGTAATTTTCGATTCGATTCCTCCAGTTGCCGCATGACTTCTTTTCTCTGGTCCACCTCTTGTTTTAGTTTTAGAACGGAACGTACCCGCGCCAAAAGCTCGATTCTATTTATAGGTTTGTTTACATAATCTATAGCGCCGGCTTCAAATGCTTGCTTTATATAGTTGTCTTCCACACTGCCTGTAATAATTATAATTGGAATATCTCTTACATGTTCTTTCGCTTTTATTTGTATGCATGCCTCAATGCCATCTATTTCAGGCATTACAATATCCATTAATATCAAATCATACGTTATGGCGGACTTTAAAGGATGATCTATTCGAAGCATTTCATAAGCTTCCTTCGCAGACTTTGCGAAGGAAACATTTTTGTAGCCTTCTTTTTTCAAGATAGTCCCCAGCAGTAAACATAGGTCTTCAGAATCATCAATTATTAAAATATTCTGCGTATTATTCATTTTCTATTATGTACAAATGATAGTAATGAGGTTGGCTTCAATAGCTCTGATGGTTAATATTTGTGCGGACAAAGTGTTCAAGAAAATGGCTTAGTGGGGTGAACATACCGGAGGGCGCAACATTTGGGCGCAGTAGTCAATTCATATGGCATCGGCAGGAAATTGGTAGAAAAAACCCGGCAACTGAGTACAAAATCATCCGGAATACTCTATCTTTGTTTCTCTCTCTGTACACTAACGAGCTTTTAATCGTGTGTATCCCTGATGTTCACCATAAATATCCGACCAAACAATCCCCACATCCCAAATCTCATTTTTTTTCATTATCTTAAGCAATGCGCCAAATTCTTCAATATTATTCACTCTGTACTGTCCCACATAAACAAGCACATGGCCAGCCTTAATTCCAACACTATCCGCAGGACTTTTTTTCTGGACATCACTAATTAACACACCTCCTTTAACCCACCATAAATTCAATTGCTGCGCAAGTTGAGGCGTCAAATCCTGCACATAAAGCCCAAATCTCTCTAAAGCAAGTTTTTCTACTGAAGGCATTGGAGCCTTTTCCAGGCTTACCGATAATTCAATCTCCCTGTCGTTGCGGGTAATGATAATGTTTAATTTATCCCCCGCATTTTTTTTCAGAATGTATTTTTCGAAATCAAGAACATCAAAAATTCTTTTCGAGTCAATCTGCACAATATAATCTCCGGTCTTTATTTTTGCTTTATAGGCCGGACTTTCTTTTTCAACAGAGGATACCAGGATGCCTTTTGAAACATCTTCCTGCTCCTCTACCTGTGCACCAAACCATATTTTGTTGAGTTCTCTGAAATTAAAGAGTTTGACCAGTGTTTCACGAACCTTGTCTACCGGAATGGCAAATCCTATTCCCTGGGCATGGTTTACGATTGCTGTGTTTATCCCGATAAGTTCTCCGTCAATATTTATTAAAGGCCCCCCGCTATTCCCGGGATTTATCAATGCATCTGTTTGAAGAAGCCCATCGTATTCAATATCTCCGTAATCACTGCTAAACGTAAAAGTTCGGTTCTTTGCACTCAGAACTCCCGTGGTTACGGAATTTTCCAAACCAAAGGGGTTCCCCAAAGCGATCACCGTTTCACCGATCATGAGGTCTTTCGACGTTCCAATTTTAACGTAAGGAAGCGGATCTTCTGATTCAATTTTTAACACTGCAAGGTCGCTTACAGGATCGGAACTAATCATCGTGGCCTCGTAATTTTTACCGTTTGCCAATCGTACATTAAGCTTTGAAGCACGGCTTACAACATGCTCGTTTGTCACAATATAACCCTCTTCATCAATAATTACTCCGGAACCTAAAGGGCGTTCAACCATCTTTCTTTGATTCTTATTAAAATAATCATTGAAAAATTGCTCAAATAATTCACTCCTGAACCCAAAAAACGGATCTCCGTGTCGTTGTTTAATAAACCTTTCCGTACTGATATTGGCAACAGCAGGGCTTGTCTTCTCTATGGCAACGACGACAGGTGTTCTGCGGTTAGAGATTTCATTTAACGCAAATGCCGTATTATTTGATAATAATACGGCATTTGCATATATAATGATGTTAAGTAAAAAAAAGAACGGATACAGTTTCATTCCGATATTTTCTTATAAATAAAAGTTGTTTGTTATCATAGTTAATGAAAACCTCCATGAGGACTGCGGCCGGATGGCTTGCCATGCATGCTCCCGCCTTCCGCAGGAATATGTTCTTTTGCTGTGTTTAACACGTCCATTGCTTCCTTGAATTTTTTTTCAGCAGCCTGGATAGTAAAACCATCTTCCTTTACCATAAGTTTCTCTATAGCAGTTTTATCAATAACATAGATAAATTCTGAATTTTTACTTTTGGCATAATAACTGTTTTCATCTTTCTTTTTCCCAATGCAGAGAGCATCTTCTTTACCATCATCAAATTCAATGGTAATGGTAAGCAGAGGCACGTCTAATGAAAATTGGGTCAGATTAGTCGTTTTGTACTGTTCTATATATTCACCAACCAGTTTCTCAAGACTATGAATATAGTAATCAACTTCCCGGCCTTGAAAATCCTTTTGATCGTAATTTTTTATTTCCCAGAAATTGTTCGTCTTTTCTATTTGTATATTTCTGTCAGGATACGCAAGAGTAAGTTTTCTCACATTCATCCTCTCAAAATCCAAAACCTTTGTTGGCGCCAACTCTGCGCTAAAATCCCTTATTTTTGGCCAGGACAGCTCGAACACCAAATCACTGCCATCAAACATGGCATACGAATTGACCATCTCTCCTTCGCCTGCCGTGCCCCCTATTAACAATGTTTTTGTTTCAATAATTTTGTTAATATTTTCCTTTGAATCCGCTGCAATATTCTGCATTTCTTGCGCAGAACGGTTCGCATTACCGGCATTTTGATTAATAGTTTTTTCGTACGTTACCTGTATTTTCATCCTTGGATTATCCAACCCAAATATCTTCAGGTCATTTGGATTTTCCGCAACATGATTTTCCGCTTTTAAGAAAGAGAGACTCCAAACGATCTGATTCAGCTTGTTTGTGTCAGCATGCGTCTGAATAGGCTTGCTTAATTCCCATATGGCATTGCCTTCCTCATCTGTTTTATTTGTTTTTTCGCATAAAAAAGTTCTGTCTGCTTTTTCAATTACAATCTTCTTTACCAGATTTTTGTCAAAATCGCACACCAGCCTGTCTCTAAAGGCAATCAAAGAATTTTCCAACCTATCGTAAAATTCAGCCGTCAGAACGGTATATACAGGATCTTCTCCGACTCTTTTCACATAGCATTTATTACCATCGGGTAGTTTGTTCCCCACATAAAATTTTGCCAATTCTTTATTTTCTTCTTTTGTCACTGAAACTTCAAACACAGGTTCTTTTAAACCATATATTGATAAATCATCAGGTTTGTCTGAAACAAAGTCCGCTATTTCGAGAGTTTTAATTTTTTCAATAAAATTCTTCGTAGTATCCTGGTCCGCATAAATATCAATCGGTTTCCTGATGACCCAGTCAAGATCCAGTGATTTTTCAATGGATATGAGACCCGACGATGTTTTAAATTCCAATTTATTGATGCCATACGAACCGTGAGAATCAAATCTCACTACCGCTCTATCCCTTAAATCATTCGGCTTCTTTTTAATCTCAGCAAGAATAATATCCTTCAGCAAAAAAAGAGTTTGCTCATCTACCCGTTTGGCATAAACCTTATCATCTAATGAATATCCAAAAATAACAGATTGAACATGCCCCCGTTCGGTAACAGTAACAGTGTATGCCGGATTATCAAGGCCGAACTTTGATAAATTGACTTCTCCTTCGGGAAGAAAATCTTCACGGGCAATTTCAAGATTTTTGAGTTTTGCAACGATATCCTTTATCTTTTGTGAATCTGCAAGATCCTGAAGCGGCTCCGTAATTCTCCAAAACTCCCCCTTTTTTTCACAAATAATATCGGAATCATTCGTTTTTATTTGCAACTGAGAAACCGCTTCTTTATCAAACGTAAAAACCCATTTGCTTCTTAAATCAAGAAGACTTTTATTAATCTTTTCAAAGAAGGAACCGGCCACGACAACAACTTCATCGCTTGTATCGAGCTTAATATACACATTATCGCCCGCTGCAAGTTTTTTCCCAATAAACACGGTATATTTGTTCTTAGGCCCTGTTACCTGTATCTTATCAGGACTGGTTTTGACACTGGTATACATCGTAATATAATTTTCTTGTCCTTCCAGGCCGTAATCTTTCAGATCAAAAGGCTTATCCCCTTCCTTTTCAAAAGAACCCACCTTCGTCATAAACTCAACATCAGAAAGAATGCTCGATACTTCAGAATTGTTTGCGCGAAGTCTGAAAGGCTCTACAATGAACCAATAATCATTATCCGCCTTTTCCATAACTATTTTGCCGAATTCATTCTTTAATTCCAGTTTATTCACTAAAGCTGATTTGAAATATGGCAGGACTTTCTTTTGTAACTGCTCCCATTCCTCATGGGGCAATTGCTTTTTCTCATAAACAAATACATACGTTATGCCTATAATTGCTACTATCAAGAGAATTATGGTCGTTTTTAACTTCATTGCTTAACTATTTCCTCCCACAAAGAATGAACCCTTATTGAAAGCGATCAGAACCCGAATAATGTGTATTTATCAGAAAATATTTATTACCAATTGACGAAGATGATTAACGGCGTCGTTTCCACCACACAATGCCACCGATAATGATAGGAATCACAGGAATACCGGCAATTGATACCCAAAAAATAACCTTCATTTGGGTTGGGTGGATCACGGCCTTCCGGAAATCAGATTCTTTTGCAGAAATACCGAGCTGTGTTTCTTTTTTTGCCAGCCAACTAATGGAATTACGAATCAAATCCTTATTCCCAGGATTATCAGCAAATTCGTTTGTGGCAAAGTCCACATCTCCATATACAACCAGCCGCGCACCTTTGGGTTTTGCATTCGGATCATTCGCCATTGCCGGATGTGCCTGTGTAATAGTTTTTGGCAATTCTTTTACCTCGGCAACAACTGCCAAAGAGATAGGACTTAATACATCCATCTCCATATTTTTCTCCGGTTTTTTATACCGCAGATCAGCAACATCAGTTTCTCCCCAGGCACTATCAGGGGCATTCATCAATATCTTTGCTTCATAAGGCATTTGGTCATTTGGAGGCGCAGCATCAACAGAGCATGCCCCGTAAAGAATTGTATTGTAATTTTTTAAATCATCGGTAATTTTGTGTTCTCCGTATTCTTCATTCCCCACATAAATTTCAGCCACCGTTTGAAGACCAAAAAGAGGCATTTTGACGGTATTATAAATTACAATGTCATCCCGAACCACAATGCCGTACTCTGCCAAAAGGGTTTTGAAGCCGGTGGGAATATTTGGCGATACCGCAGGCTCCATCATAAGCAACAATTTCCCCCTGTTTTCCAGATAGTTTCTTATAATGTTCAACTCTTCGGTCAAATAGGATTTGGAAGGGCCCGCAACAACTAACACATCGCAGTCATCGGGAATCTGCTTTTTATCCAGAATATTTAAAGGCGCCACACAACTGTTATCACGCTTCAGGGAATTCGCAAGCCCGGAAATACCTTGCCGGTCATAATCATCAAACTGGCGTTCGCCATGTCCCTGAACAAAATAAATAGTTGTCTGTTTTTCCTGTGTAACATTGAGAATTGCTTCCGTAAAAGATTCTTCCCCCTTAAATTTAAAGGGATACTGACGTTCTATTACTTCACTTTGCAATACATGTTTACTCTGCTCGCCACATTCAAACACAACAGAATTTAACTGAAGGTCACTAATTTTAAGACGCATTGCCAATTCTTCCACCCGGCTACGATTTCTTAACGGGTCAATATTTTCAATTTTTATTTGATCGCTGTGGTGAGCATATTCCTTTAAAATGTCTACAATTTGCTCATAAAACATCTCGCCCTGATTAAAGAGAGTAGTAACCACAATGGGTTTATCAAGGTTCTTTAATATGTTTTTTGTTTTTGGTGAAAGAGTGTACTTTCCGGTAAGGGTAAGATCAAATCGTATATAGTGCCTGTTGTTGAGGAATCCAACGATTGCAAAAATACTCGCGGCAAAAATCGACATTACCGCCACGTTTGTCCCGACAAGAGCTTTCCTTTTGGATGCTTCGGTAGAAAACCACTTGTTTCTAACCGCCTTTGATACGCTGAATCCTATAATAACCGCCCCGCCAACACCTATTGGTATTAACGAAGAAATATTCCAATCATTTAAGATCCTGGAAACCCCGAAACCGGAAATAACGGCAATAATTCCGGCTAGAATAATATAACCACTGTATAAATCAAACCAATCTCTCTTTTTATTACCCACAGTGTTCATCTCCATCTCCTGCTCTCAACAATGCGTACAACAATAAATAAAAGTAACGCCGAAAAACTAAAGTAATAAACTATGTCTTTTGTATCTAAAACTCCTTTGGTAAATGCCTCCCAGTGATCATATGTGCCGATATACTGCAATGTGCTATAAAGCCACCCTTCATTCCCCGTACTTGCTAATCCGATTACAAGCAATATAAGCAGCGCTACAATACCAATAACCGCCGCAACAATCTGATTTTTTGTCACGGCAGAAACCAGCATACCGATAGATATAAATAATCCACCCATAAGGATTAATCCAATGTAACTGGAAACTATTGCGCCATAGTCAGGAGAGCCTACCCACACCAGGAAAATAATATAAAATGCCGTTGGAGCTATCATAATGTTATATAACGCCCATGCGGCCAGGAATTTTCCAAAAACCACATCAAAATCGGTAACCGGCGCTGTCATGAGAGGCTCCACTGTTCCTGTTTTATTTTCTTCCGCAAGCAACCTCATAGTAATGACAGGAGTGAGGATGGAAAGGATAAATTGCGTATAGGCAAGGCTGTACCTCAGCGTTGTTTCCTGGGTTATTCCTAACATAATCGAGAAAAAATAACCTGAAAACACCATAAATACTGCAATAATAACGTAAGCAATCGGAGAAAGAAAATAGGCATTAATTTCTCTCTGAAATATAGTACCTGTACTTGTCATTTATGCCACCACCTCCTTTTCTTTCGTCGTAATTTGATGAAATATTTCTTCAAGTGTTATCGCATCTTGTTTCATTTCTCTGATAATTCCATTATTTTTGACTATATTTGAAAATATTTCTTCCCGAACATCGGAATCTCTTTCCGTTTCAATTGAATATTTACTAATTTCACCATTATCATGCCAGGTAATCCTCTTGATGCCTTTTATACCGGATAAAGCCTCCTTAACCTTTCCACCGTTTCCGCGCACCTCAAGTGCAATGTTGTTTCCGCCTTTAAGCTGATCTGCCAAATTTGACGGTGTATCCATAGCAACAATCTTTCCCTTATTTATGATAATCACCCGGCCGCAGATCATCTCGACTTCCGGAAGGATGTGGGTTGACAGCAAAATGGTATGTTTTTCTCCCAATTCTTTAATAAGCTGCCTCACCTGCCTGATCTGATTGGGATCAAGCCCGATGGTAGGTTCATCAAGGATAAGGATTTTAGGATCATGAACAAGGGTATCGGCCAACCCTACCCTTTGCCGATAACCCTTTGAAAGTGTGCCAATGATTTGTTTTTTTACGTCCTGAATTCTGCACTTCTCTATGCATTCTTCAATTTTCATTTTACGGTCGCGATAAGGAACCTTTTTGAGTTTTGCACGAAACAGAAGATATTCGTTCACCCTCATTTCAGGGTAGAGCGGCACATTCTCCGGCAAATATCCAATTAATCTGCGCACATTTATTGAGTCGCGAAAAACATCGTAACCTTCCACTATCGCAGTACCAGAAGTCGCAGGCATGTAACAGGTCAAGATACGCATGGTCGTTGTTTTGCCTGCACCATTAGGACCTAAAAGCCCTAATATTTCTCCCTCATTGACTTCAAAGGAAATGTCATTCACTGCATAAACATCTGCATACCGCTTTGCCAAATGTTCAACCTTAATCATTATTTTTTACTCCCCATAGACATATCAAACAGCAGAAAACGTTTGAAACTTTTAAATAAAATGCTCGGTTGGATTCAGTTATTCCAGATACATCACTACTAATGTCTTACTTAAATTACATCATCATTATTTGTGTACTACCTGTCTTCATGTGCTACCTACTTGCAGATACAATGACTGGTTGGATTATAAAAAACAGTTTTAGAAACTTTACAGAAAGATAGCGGGTCAATCAATACCCGAAGTCATCGAAATGATATTTTTAGGCAGGCAGTTTCTCATATCAGAATTTAAAAACATTGTGTAACCATTCTAAAACCATTTCAAATAAACATAATTCGCATTTTCATATTAACGTCGCACATTATCTGAAAACACAACAAGAAAGACCGTCATCAAACATTATTTTGTTTTTGTGCTTCGCCACTTAACTTGATTTTATTCTGCATTAATTCCATAAAGGAAATTTCAACGGGATCGTCAATTTCCGTTTCTATATAAGGGGGTGCCTTTTTCGTAATTTGTCTTGCCCTGCCAATAATCAAAGCTGTTAAACGTAATGGACCACCAACCTGATTTATAAATGTATCCAGACTTTTGTAATTCATAACAACATCCTCTAAAAAGAATATGTTCCAGGAATTTTATAAAAATAAAATTTTTTTGAAATGCATACAGATAAATAAGATACATCGAAACTATAGATACTATACTCAAAGTCTGTTTTGTCAAGTAAAATTAAGGCTTTTAAAAATATCTTGAGAAATAGTTTATAACATAGTATATTTTCTCTCTCATTTATACATTCTTCAGATAATTAACCAAGGGGGGACGATATGACAAAGATATACGATGATATCACTGCAACCATTGGCAATACACCATTAGTTAGACTAAATAAAATATCAAAAGGTTTGGGCTGCACCATCGTTGCAAAAATGGAATCTTTCAACCCTATGGCCAGTGTAAAAGACCGTATAGGAATTGCCATGATTGAAGCTGGCGAAAAAGCAGGATTAATCAAAAAAGATACCATTATTATAGAACCCACCTCTGGCAATACAGGAATTGCTTTAGCCTTTGTTGCCGCAGCCAGAAATTATAAATTAATTTTAACAATGCCGGATACCATGAGCCTGGAACGCCGGGAGCTTTTGAAAGCGTTTGGAGCAGAAATTGTATTAACACCAGGCGCTGAAGGTATGAAAGGAGCCATTAATAAAGCGGAAGAATTAATCCGAAACACCCCAAACTCATTTATGCCGCAGCAATTTAAAAATCTGGCAAATCCGGAAATACACCGCAAAACGACTGCCGAAGAAATTTGGAATGATACCAACGGAAAGATAGATATTTTTGTCAGTGGTGTAGGCACAGGCGGCACTATTACCGGGGTTGGTGAAGTTATTAAAAAACGAAAACCTTCATTAAAGGTAATTGCGGTGGAGCCATCGGATTCTCCCGTACTTTCCGGAGGAAAACCTGGTCCACATAAAATACAGGGCATTGGCGCGGGATTCGTGCCTGACATCCTTAATACTAAAATAATTGATGAAATCGTCAAGGTTGAAAATGAACAGGCATTTGCCGCTTCCCGCCAACTTGCACGAAATGAAGGAATTTTAGTAGGTATTTCTTCCGGCGCCGCAGCGTATGCCGCACTTCAGGTCGCCGCAAGGCCTGAAAACAATGGGAAATTACTGGTGGTGGTATTTCCTGACACCGGCGAAAGATATTTATCCACCGTATTGTTTAAGGAATTTTAATGTTCGAACGATTAAAAGAAGATATTAATGCGGCTTTTCAAAATGATCCCGCGGCAAAAAGCAAATTTGAAATAGTTTTCTGTTATCCGGGATTGCATGCGTTATGGATATTCCGGATATCTTCATTTTTCTGGAAGAAACAATGGTATTTCATTGCTCGCCTTATCTCCCACATTAATCGTTTTTTAACAGGGGTAGAAATTCATCCGGCCGCACAGATTGGTCGTGGTGTGTTTATTGACCATGGTATGGGAGTTGTCATTGGCGAAACCGCAACTATTGGCGATGGGTGCCTCATATACAAAGGGGTGGTGCTTGGCGGAACAACTTTTGAAAAAACAAAGAGGCATCCGACGTTAGGGAAAAAGGTTATCGTAGGCTCAAATGCATGTGTTTTAGGCAACATTTCCATAGGAGATAACGTTCGTATAGGCTCAGGTTCTGTAGTGATAAAAGACGTACCACCGAATGCTACGGTAGTAGGCGTTCCTGGCAGAATTATAGAAAGAAGTAAAAACAAAGATCACGATGTCATGTTAGATCATGGACAACTACCCGATCCGATTGCAGAAGCATTTAAAGCATTGATTAAAGAAAATAATAAACTCCGGATGCGTATTAAAAAGTTAGAAGAAAGTTTAGATATTACAAGCAATGATAATAATCAGGAATCTGACACCGAATCAATAATAATGACAGCTTTTATGAAAAATTACAACAATGGCGAGGGAATCTAATATACACCCTTTGTTTCGCTTAAAAATATTATTTTAACCAAGAGAGAACTCACGTAAGTATAGCAGTCTGAATCTAAGTTTTTTTAAAAAGGAGGAATTAAATATCATGGATTGGGGAATGAAAAATCGCTTATCTCAACTGATTAAACCAAATGGACGCTGCATGTACTTGCCAATTGATCATGGTTATTTTCAGGGCCCTACAACAAAGTTAGAAAGACCCGGAGAAACCATTAAACCAATTCTCGAATATAGCGACGCCCTTTTCTGTACAAGGGGTGTATTGCGTGCCTGCATAAACCCGCAAAACAGCAAACCGATTATTTTAAGGATTTCAGGCGGTACCAGTATGGTAGGCAAAGACCTCGCGAACGAAGAAATCACTACATCTATGGAAGAGGCTCTTCGTCTCAACGTTTCCGGTGTCGGGCTTTCCGTTTTTATTGGCAGTGATTATGAAAAAGAAACGTTATTAAATTTGGCAAAAGTAGTGAATGAAGCTGAAAGATACGGAATGCCGGTAATGGCAGTCACTGCGGTCGGAAAAGAACTGGAAAAACGGGATGCACGTTATCTTGCCCTCTGCTGTCGTATATGCGCAGAATTGGGCGCTAAAGTGGTGAAAACCTATTGGTGCGAAAACTTTGAAAAGGTAACAAACGGTTGCCCCGTCCCTGTTGTTATGGCAGGCGGACCAAAGGTGGGTTCAGACCGGGAAGTTTTTGAATTTGTCCATGATGGCATGCAAAAAGGCTCAATAGGGGTAAATTTAGGAAGAAATATCTGGCAAAATGAGCACCCCGTTCCCATGATAAAGGCCTTGCGTGCAATCATTCACGAAAATGCCACCGTAGACAAAGCTGACAAAATATTTAATGAAGCAAAGAAAAATAAATAAAATATCATATATTGCCGGCATGGTTTAAAGAAAAGACACTATTTTTTTCAATGATCAGATTTTCCTGAATCTTACAAGCTCATCACTTCACATGTACATCTTGGGTTTTATGACAAGATGAGAAGAGGAATTATATGCGAGTAGCAATGTATTACAACAACAATGACATTCGAATAGAAGAAATGCCTACCCCGCAAATCGGATCAGGCGAATTACTGGTAAAAATAATTGCCAGCGGAATATGTGGCAGCGATGTGATGGAATGGTATCGCATTAAAAAGGCGCCTTTGGTTTTGGGTCATGAAATTGCAGGAGAAATAGTAGCCATTGGCAATAACGTTAAGCAATTTAAGGTAGGGGATAGAGTGACAGTTGCACATCATGTCCCCTGCAATACATGCTATTACTGCCTGAACGGACATTATTCCGTATGCGATACATTGCGAACCACCAATTTTTATCCTGGTGGTTTTGCGGAATTCCTGCGTGTTCCCCAAATCAACGTTGATCGCGGCACATTTATTTTACCCGAAGAAGTATCTTATGATGAAGGAACCTTTGTAGAACCTTTGGCATGCTCAATTCGCGGACAACAACTCTCCAATTTCCAACCGGGGCAAAGTCTGCTCGTCATCGGCAGTGGCATATCGGGATTACTCCATATTCAATTGGCAAAAGCGCTCGGCGCAGGCAAAATATTCGCGGTAGATATAAGCGAATATCGTTTAAAATTTGCAAAAAAAATCGGCGCGGATATTGCAATTAACGCAAAAGAAGACGTACCTTCCATTATACGCAAAAACAATAGCGGAAGACTGGCAGACCTGGTAATTGTATGCACCGGCGCGAGGTCGGCAATAGAACAATCCTTTCATTCAATAGAAAGAGGAGGAACGATTCTCTTTTTTGCGCCAACGGAACCGGAGGTGAAAATCCCTGTAGATTTATGGAATCTCTGGCGCAACTGTAATTCTATCGTTATGTCCTATGCCGGGCCACCGGCAGACATGGCAGTGGCAATCGAATTAATCAAGTCGGGGAGGATTGCCGTGAACGATCTGATAACCCATAAATTGCCTCTCACTGATACCGCCAAGGGATTTCGCCTCGTAGCGGACGCAAAAGACTCTGTTAAAATAATTATTGCGCCTTAAAGGGGATAATTAATCAATTACAAGGCTAATGCGCTTATGCATTTGAGAAGTTTGTGAAAGTCCGGAAACTGCCTCTTTTATGTCCTGTTGTTCCGGCAATATCGATAATGATTTTTCCCAAATTTCCCGTGCTTTTACGGGATTATTTGTCGCTTTGTAACAATTCCCCAATAAATTATACAGTGGAACAGTTTCATCCTTAGATTTGCTGTCCGCCCAAAGTGAATCAATAAAATCCGTAGCTTCCTTTGTCCTGAGGTATTCTTCCAAAGTGAGAATGGCATCGTGATACTTCTGTTGATTATAATAAAGGTTTCCGAGATTATAATATGCATCTAAATATGCGGTGTCCAGCCTGGCAGCCATTACAAAAAATGATTCAGCCTGTTTGTCAAAATTCATTTTTACACAACACTCCCCGAGCAAATTGTAGGCTTCTGCATTATTTTTATCTTCCAGCACTGCTTCTCTGAGGTGATGCAACGCTCTTGGAAAATCTTCCAGTATTTTATACACAATACCAAGCAAATAATGCACCTCAAAATTAGCAATGCCCTTTTTGATAAAATAAAGAAGTATTCCTTTTGCCTCTGAAATTTCATTATTTTTTATCAGTAATTTGGAAATATTCACCGCAGCGGATATATTATCCGGCTGTAAACGCAACGATTCTGAAAAAAACGTTTTTGCATCCTCAGCCATACCACTTTTCGCACAACATACCCCCATGAGATTGTACGTCTCCGAATCTTCCGGATCCGCCAATACTACCTCTTTAAAATGGGGAAGAGCCATATTATACTCTTCTCGTTCCAAATATAAAGAAGCCAGGTTATAATGAGCCTCTGTCAAATCAAAATCACTATGCAATGCCTGCCTGAAATTTTCGATAGCCTCAGGATAATTATGGTTTCTTGTGTAATAAATGCCAAGAAGGTTATACCCTTCGGCATAATTTGGGTCCGCTTCCACTGCCGCTTTTAAATATTTAAATGCCCCATTCCAATTATCGTTTTTTATCAAATCCTTAGCTCGTGAAGCATTTGTTTCAAAATTTACATGGTCTTTCTCATCAATAATAGACATGATTTGTTTCCTTTAATAAGTAATAAGAATTGTTACTGCCAGAATTATGTAAAAAATTACATTAAATAATCATGCAAAAACGACCACTTAATCTGTTTCTCCAATCGCCTCTCTTTTTGTGGTAAATTTCCCCTGAAGACGAAGCCCTTCAGCGCCATATTTCCATTTTTTCGCCGCTTCTGCCAACTCATGTTTGGACACTTTTGAGGCTTCCCTATTCTGCGCCTGAATCTTTTCGTAAACTTCTTCCCTATGAATCTCGATATCCTTGGGCGCAATAATTCCCAGTTTCACTTGCTTTCCCTGAAATTCCAATATGGTAATTTTTATGTCATCACCAATTGTTATGCTTTCTCCTAACTTCCTTGTTAGTATAAGCACTGTTGCACCCCTTCAGAAATTTATAAAAACTATTTATATGTTGCAAAATATCTTCCGGAAAAAACAGGTGAAGACCTTTGCAGTTTAAACATGGTGTCTGTCGAATACATCTTTAGCCAATTATTTTTTCTGAATGAGTGGATAATGCAGGGTATAAAAATCTTCAGTCAAAACAAATTGCTTCCCCTTATTGTTTTCCATATTAACAAGTATCGGCCCTTTCAAATTGATAGTCACATTCGAAGTATCTTCGCCAACATTCACTATACAAAATGTCTCAATCTTTTTTTTATCTTTAACTCCTAATGCTGATACATCTTTAATTGCTTTTAACGGATTATAGTCCGTAAAAAGAGGCATTGGATTAATGACAGGAAACGCAACAATAGGATTATCAACAGAGACTAACCATTCGAAAGGACGGCAATCGGGGAAATTAATAAGAACAAATTGTTTAAGTTCCTCATACCCTACAATACCGTCTTCAAACCGAATAACATCTTCTTTGTTATAGCTTAACTCACCCAATTTTTCCGTCTTCAGTTTTTCCTTTTGCTTCTGTACCATTTTAAGTTTACCCCCTATATAAATTAAGGTTTAAGAGATTTGGAATCCCACATGGCGGATAATTTAGCAAACATAATACCGTTTGTAAACAAATAAATTAATAATTATACAAAACGAACTTATATATTTATAAAGAGGACAGTTATAAAACTTTCAAATAATTTTATACTTACTGGGAGGTACGGATGGGATTTTAGAAGGTAATTATAGTGACAGGAAATAAAGTTGAATTTGCAGGCAAACGATGTCTAAATTTTATACACCATATCATCCAATAAAATCAAGCAATGTCGGCTGAATAATCCTTGCGCCTGTTTGTAGCGCTGATTGCAGTACGTTTTCCTGATTTTTTAAGTCTGTGATTAACTCCGCTATATCAGCGTCTTCGGTATAAGAGATTAATTCCTTCAGAGCAGTTTTCGAATTTTCTATTCTATTTTCCGTTAACTCTAATCGGTCGACCTTTGAGCCAAACTTTGTAATTTCTGTTAATATGGTAGTATTTGCCGTTTCAAAATCTTTCTTATACGACAAGAACGTGCTTGAATTAAAATTACTGCTCTTCAATTCGTCCCTTAAATTTATAAGGGTTTCAAATATGCCGTTTTCCTTAAACAACGTTCCGCCCGGCTGGTTGACTTGGATAAAAGTATTACTCCCTACTTTATACTGTATTGTTTCATTATTGCCATTATAGTCTACGGCTGTTATTTCACCGCTCGAATCTCTCGTAGCGCCAAAGGGTGATGTTGTCGTTTTTGTTCCTGAAAACAGATACCGGCCATTACTGTCCGTTATATTTGAAAATTGAATAATGGTCTCCATAAATTCATCCAGCTCGCTGGCAATAATTCCCCTTTCATCTTCTCCCAATGTGCCATCCGCCGCCTGAACCGTTTTTGTCTGAATTTTCACCATAATGTCCTGTATATTTTCCAATGCATCGAAGATAAATTCTATTTTATCTTTCGCTTGTTTAATAGAATCCAAATATTGCTGCAATTCATTTTCTTCCGATTTAAACCCGAGCAATTTCTTGGTGCTCACGGGGTCGTCCGATGCACGGTTTATTCGTTTACCGCTGGACAGCTTCTCTTGGATTTCCTGCATCTTTTTATAATTTAGTTGAATATTAGAAAGGGTCGTGTTGCTTAAACTCGCCTGAGTAACTCTAAATGACATGGCATTTTCCTCCACAACTCATTAAAATTATTTTTGTCTGCAGAGACGCACGTCCGTACGTCTCTGCCGCTTTGCAGCACAAAAGATCACCCTATGTGCCGTTACAGTGAATTTAACAATGTATTTATTAATCGATCCACTGTTGAAATATACTTTGCTGATGCCTGGTATGCATGCTGAAATCGTATCATGGTGACCAATTCTTCATCGACATTCACCCCGGAAACCTCTTCTCTTCTATTCTGAAGGCTCGTCTCCAATGCAGTATATTTCTCTTCAGAATTGTAAGCATTATTTGCCTCTTCTCCTAATGCCGAGGCAATCTGGTGTAAATAGTCGGATAAAGTAGTATTTTCCACAGCGCTGTTATCGTTTTGCAATGCTGATAAACGTAATGCATTTATATTATTCCCGCGTTCCCCTATCGATGTTGCAATGAGTGTAACATCTTCCTGTATTTTTTTCTCAATACCTATATCTGACGCGTCGCTTCCGCTAAAAAAAGTATTTATACCCAAGGCCGCCAACAGATTTGTTTGATCAGAATCATTGAGAACTACTGAAGAAAGGGTATTACCAGTAGTAACTGAGGCAGCAGAAAATGTAACAGAAACACCATTTGCAACCTCAAGGGTATTCCCTGCGGTATATCCGCTCCCGACATCAAGCGTTGCTATAAGATTTGCACCGCTGTCCCTTACCTCTACCTGAAGCCCGGATGTCGTTCCAATCGTGCCTGTTCCCAATGCCTTGAATGTATAGGTATCATTGTTACTACCGCTATATACTCCTGAAAGTGATACCGTTGAAGACCCTAAAGTCCCGGGATTCGGATCCAATGCATATGAAAAATTAAATTTATACCCGGAACTTGCAGTAACCTGCAATTTCTTGTCTGAAATAGCAGAAGAAATATTTGCAATACCGTCTATTGCAGTGCTTAATGTAGTAAGTGTGTCGGTTGTTACATCTACCGAAATCTTGGTTTTGACCTCTTCCCCCGTGCTGGTATTTATTACCGTAACGTATATATCACCACTTGATGGCGCAAAAGGCAACCCTGCATTATTTAATATTGCAGTCGTGCTTGATACTTTATTTGTTCCGAGTACCGTAGTAAATCCACCATCTGTACCCACACCTTCGCTGTGAATCGTGTTAAATTCTTTTATAAGCCCGGTTGCAAAAGTATCCAGTTTTGTATCATATGCCGGCAGTGTGGTATTATACATCTCCAGCAAACTGCTCAATTCTCCGCCTGTAGGTTTGTGTTTGGCGCTTCCATAACTGGTAATATTGATCTTACCGTTTGAATCAACACTGGATTCAAGCGTCATAGCATTTGAACCATTCACCAGCACTCCTCCTGAAATCATCACGTCTATCATACCATTGTCCTGCGTCCTTGCGGTAACGTTCATAAACTTGCTGAGTTCGTTGAGCAACATATCTCTCTTGTCCAACAAGTCGTTTGGCTCCCCGCCTGTAGTTTTTAACGTGAAGATTTCCTTATTCAGTTCAACGATATCTTTCGCCAATGCGTTTACTTCTTCTAGTTTGGACTCTACAGATTGTTCTACAAACTCCTTCATCTTATCCAGTTCATCCACTACTGCTCTTATAGATTCCGTCAGGGTAGTAGCCTTTTCTATAAGCACGGAGCGTGTGCTGGTGCTCTCATCTTGTGAAAGGTCATTAACGAATTTAAAGAAACTTGTCAAAGAATTACTTATGCTGGAATCACTTAATTCGTTAAACACCGTTTCAAGTTCTCTCAATTGCTGGCTTTTTGTTGAGGCGGCACCAAGAGATGATGTGACAAACCTGATCCTGCTGTTAAGATAATCATCCTTCTGCCTCAATATCTTTACCAGATCAACGCCCTGCCCAATACTTCCTATACTTGTTTGGGAAGGCAATCGTGTTGCAAGACTTGCTGTTTGTTTTGTATATCCTTTTGTGTTTGCATTCGATATGTTATGAGCGGAAACCAGCATCGCACGTTGCGCGGCAAGAACTCCACTCATACCAATTTGTATATCTGATGAGGCCATACCCCCTGCTCCCTCTAAATTTTAGTATCGATCAAAACCCTTGATACTTCTTTCTCTTTCATTTTTCCTGTATTCTGATATACAGAATGCTTAAATACCGGTGGACAAAATATATCGATAATATCCTCCGTAACTTCAAGCGAATGATGCGTAAGCGCCATATTCATATCATTCAATTTTTTCAATTCCATTATTGACTTTGTTAATGTATCAACCAGTATTCTTAATTTATTACTGTAAAATTCGTCCATTTTATCCATTAGTTTACGAATGGATATTCCTTTTGCTTTTATACCGCGTATTTCGCAATATTTGCTTACTATCCTTTGACGTTTTTCTTCAAGAAGTTGCGCTAATTCCGCCTTGTTTCTCTCTGCATAGATAAGTGTTTCCAACTCTTCAATATTTGATGATATAAGACAATTGTGCTTTGTCTTTGCGATCTCAACCAATTCATCATAAACAACCGACAATCTTTCAAGCGTGCCAGCCAGTTCAACTAATAACGTACCCACAACATTCTCTTGAATTTTCATTGCCTCTATCCTTTAAAATTAACAGAAGACGTTTCTTTATTCTTATCCGTATCATTATCCGTTATTTTTCTTTTCACATTTTCCTGAGATAATGATACATTTTTATTCAATGCTTCCGCTGCAGCATTGCTTTTAGGTTTTAATTGATTGTATATAACAGGAGCAACCCCAAAACCGCCTTTTGCTGCTAAATCTTCCGCCAGGGCATTTTGCATTATTTCAGTATAGCCTTGCATACTCCCGCCACCATCAAATAAACCTTCCTTTGGAATAGTTTTCCACATTGCTTTTACTAGAAAATTCAACAAAATCGCCTCGAATTCCTGAGATACCTTCCTGATAGACATATCATCATTATTATTAATTTTCTTTTGACCGGCGAGATTATTTAATGTATTAATGCTGTTTACATTAACGGGATCAATTTGCAGGAATGGATTTATGTCTAAATTGGTTTCCATTTAATTCGTTCCTTAAAGGAATATTACGTTAATTTTAATAATTGCATCAAACCCTAGACAGATTTTCGACCTTTACATGCGCAAAAATAATACCATTATCGCACAATCTTTGGAGAACCTTCAAAGCAATGTTTGTTTATCTCATTAATATTAAATAACTTATAAAACCATTTATTTTACTGTATTTCAGGAATTATTTCTTTTTTTCACAAAACAAAAGGGAAAATCTTCCTGTTTAGTAAGAAATTTATTCCTTTTGTGTTATCGGTGGTTTATATATTAAACTTCTTATTTTATTTACCTCTTACCATAAAAGTCTTATTGCTGTAGCTTAACAAGGAAAATCGTTGCCAGTGTGCTTAAAGCTAAGTCGTACCGTAGTCGTACTTTATCTATTGCGCTATGGCCAAAGAGGTCTTTGATTGCTTACTCAAGACATGTTCAGTCAATGCATTAATCGCCGTTTTCTTTGAATCCATGCCGGTATGTGAATACTTTTGCAACATTCCCAAACTTGAATGCCCCGTCATACCCTGAACAACCACTGCACCGATACCAAGTTCACCCTGAAGGATACTTGCGAAGGTATGTCTCAGGTTATGAAAGGTAAAGTCCTGAATGCCAAAACTCTTAAATAACTGGCTGAAATGTTCGCTGTATCGAATAATTACCCTTTGAGTTATCTTCCCTTCAATAAACAATTTATCGCCGGAGTTTGATTCTTTCCACTTCTGCAATTCGCTAACAAGGTAGTTGGATATAGGAATTGATACCAGCTTGCCCGTCTTATGGTTAGAATGAATCAACCCCTTATTCAGGTCTATATCATCCCATGAGAGACCCAAGACCCCGCCTAACCTTAAACCGGTAAAAAACCCTATCATTACCACCAGCCGGTCTTTTCCCTGAAGTTCGCCAAGCAATAAGAATATTTCATCCCCCGAAAGAATACGGTCTTTTGTCTGTGTCACCTTCAGCCGTTTTACATTCTGGCATGGGCTCTTATCAATTAAGCCCTGTTTTATGGCTGTATTATACAAATGAGTTAATTTTGCAATATCCTCATTGACAACCGAATCCTTAACCTGATCTCTTTCTTTCCTTTCAATGCGATACCTTTCAATTATAAACGGCGTGACCTTATCTAAACGGTAATCCCCAAGATATTTCACCAATACGCTTACAGCCCTTCGCCGTGCAAGTAATGTACTTTCCTTATCTGTCTTGTGAAACTCCAAATACTTTTCGCTGTACTCTCTAAGGGTAGGTGTCTTTCTTGCCTGTGGTAAGCCTATCATTCCCCGCCTGATGTTTGACCTGATATCTTCCAGCCTTTCCCTTGCTTCTGTCTTTGATATGCCTGTAAATACCTTTGAAACCCATCGACCGTCAATTTCCCTGTAATCAATCGACCACGCCCCGCAAGGTGAAGATACGCCCTCTGGACAATGCTTGCCCCGCTTCCCTTCGCATTCGATACCCTTTTCTGTTACCTTGCCGTAACGATCCCCATCATTTCGCTTGCCCTTACATTCTTTGTAATACTTTCTCCATCTAACCGCCATAATTGACCCTTTCAATAAAAAAGCCGTTAAACCCTGCTGGTATCGGCAACAAGGCTAACGGCTTTTGCTGGCATGTTCCCACGCCATTATATTATCATGCTTCCGATACAAGCATATAATGTATGTAAGGTACGTACTACCGTACTTTTTAAAACATGTCAAGTGTTTTTATGTGTTTTCATGTGCTTTGTTTCTTGATTTCTTTTGTTTATTACCAGGAACGCAAAGAAAAGCACACCCACTAAACCCACGAATATTTGGATTCTAAATTTTCTCAAACAGACCCCCCCGTCGGGGTTGACCCCTGCCCGTTAAGTCCCCAGTGTTGGTTTTTCAATGTAACATTAAAAACCTGTCAGGACTTTTTGGATTTCAAAATTACAATAAATAGCTTCAACCGTTTTCGGCTTCTTTTCGCCGGATGATTTATAAGACCCCTTGAAAGATTGATACTCATACCGGTTAAAATCGGCATACAGGCCATCGTAAACCACGCTGGAATAATGCGAAACCATGCAACGACCCTTTATGCCACGAAGCAATTCGGCAAGCCCGAAATGGTCGTTTTCTGCGAAGGAATCGCCGTAATAAGCTTCGCTGCCAGAATACGGAGCATCGATATAAAAGAAGGTGTTTTCGGAATCGTAACGCCTTATGCATTCGGCATAATCCAGGCATTCGACCGTGGCATACTTCAACCGTTCTGACGCTGCTTCAAGGCTTTCAACGGCATTCCTGAAAGTTTGTGCAGGGTTTCGACCGGTTGTGCTTGGTGTAGCAAAGCCGCCATAACGCATATCGCCGGAAAAGGTAGAACGGTTCAAATAAAACCACTCAGAAAGGCATTTAATGTATTCCAAAGGTTTTTGATCTTCTTTCCAGCGTGTTCTTATAGTTTGCCAAAGTATTCGGCTGTAAGGCATTGATTCAAGTTCTTTTATCAAATCTTGCCTGTCTCGTTCGTTCTTTATGGCCTTGAAAAACTCAATGAGGATTGAATCAATGTCGTTGAGTATCTCAACCCTTGAAGGTTCTTTGACAAAGAGAAGCGAAGCCGATCCCGCAAACGGTTCACAATACGTGACGTGTTCAGGGATAAAACCTTTAAGCCAGTTCGTAACTAGCCCTTTGCCGCCGATTCTCGTTATTGGTGTTCTAATCAACCTGATTTGCCTCTTTCAAATTATTATTGATAAAATTGTCCAAATCGATTTTACGAAAGCGGTTTAGCTTGCCGATTTTGACACAAGGAATTTCCCGTCTCATGGTCATTTGATATAAGGTTGACTTCTTGATTTGCAGGTATGCTGCCGCTTCGTTCATATTCATAAGCCCGCCGTTATTATCCACAATTTTTAATTCATTCATTTTTTTATCTCCTGTTAAATTTTTTGAAGAATATCAATTAAGTTTTTCACCTTTGATGGGCTTAACGTTAAGCCTTTTTTGGTCGGCAACCATTCCCCACTACCGCCAAGAAAGAACTGACGTAAGTCAATATATGGTAAGCCGTTATATACTATTTGACTAATAATAATTTTTTCATTGTCTTTTTTTCCAAATTTCGCCAATTACTCGCTCTGCTTCGGTTTTTGCTTCCATTGCTTTCCTTTCCTGATTATTTATAAGATTTTCAAATTCTTGCTGTTTTTCAAAAGAGTCCCATTCAGAATCGGTCATAACTAATTATAATGATAAGGCTTACAATGTATACAATACCAGAACCAGCCGTATTTGCCGACCCTGTTTTGGTTGAACATCAACCTTTTGCCATAGCCGCCGCAAAGGGGACATATATATCTTGAAGGCTTGAGTTTGTTTGATTCTGCCTTTTTAAATACCTTTTCAAATACCTTTTCGATTTTGCCCTGCTGGATAAACATTTGCGCCGCCGCTTCCGGTAGCCTTACAAAACTTCCCGGCTGAAAAGTTTTAACCTGCCCGCCAACCTTAACCGTCAGTTCTTGAACGACCTTAAACATTCGTTTTGACCTCCTCCGCAAAATCGACTTCAGGAATTTCGTCATCCAGTTCTTCCTCGATAGTGGACGTAGTGGACAAAGTGGATGTAGTGGACAAAGTGGACGTCCTTCTAAGTAGAATTTTCATCTTCGCTTCTTCCCATAACAGATAAGACACACCCCCCGTGCTTATTTTCGTCTGCAATTTTAATCCTCTCAGGATGCCCCCAACGCATTTATTATCTTCAATTTTAAGACCCCCCGGCAATAAGGAGTTTACCACCTCTGTGATCCGGCTCAATGGCAGCTTTAGATTTTTAACTTCACCCTTTAAAATTTCCAATGCCTGTAGTATTATTTTTTCATATCCTTTTGTTTCCTCTACTGTTTTGCCGTATTCATTTATTATTTTTGTCACTTGACCACCATAGAATCTTGTTAATTTAATAGCATCAGAGATGGTGTCTTTAGCAATCACACCTTTATAATTTCCATACCTAAAGCCCTTCAAAATGTGAAGTATGCCGACCAGCTTTAAACTATAGGTAATAAGTTTAGGAGGAAATACACTAGCCTTGTAAGGAAGGAAGGCTTTAATAGCAAGGAGTTCGTCATGAAAACCTTGCCACAAGCTTAAAGCATCCTCAGAAAAACCCAAAACAAGAGGCTTAACATATCCTTCATTGCTTATTTTCAAAGGAATTTCATAACAAAATTCGATCGTATCAACCCAAACCGATAAATCATCTTCGGAAACCCCATCACGGTTAAAACGCTGGGGTTTATTATCACCAACCACAAATAAAAAACGAGAAATCAGCCCATCACAAAAACTATCATCCCCAAAGATTTTCGGCATTATTTGTGGCTGTAACCCCCCGATAATCCCCGCACCGGTGTTCGGTATATACATTGATCCCAGCTTTCTATCAATCTTCCAACTGTCGCAATTGAACAGCTCTAGTAAATGCTGCCGGTCGTTGCCTTTTCCGCCCTTATATTGGTTAAGAGACAGCATCAAGCCAGATAATTCATCTTTATGGATTAAAACCCCTCTCGGTTGATTTTCGAAAATACCGCCAAGAGATTCGATAGTGAAATCTGTTGTTTTGAATTGCTCTAGAATTGGTAGCTCCAGTTCTTGTGGTGCTGCGTTTTTGTCTCTTTTGTATCTCGCCATTTTTTGATTATAGGTTTTAAGTAACTCTTTGTATTTCCTATAAGCTTTTGCTTGTTTTTTATCTATTCGTCGAGTAAGGCAGTTTATCGGATGTGTTTTTCCATAGCCTGAATCAGCAACAATACCCATCCATATAAATGGCGGAACTTCAAATCCTTTTTTTGGCGATACACGGACACTGTTCCCTATACTGGAACTCAAAACCGTTAATGCAATGCTGGCGACAACATCAATATCAACGCAAAAAGAAATACTTATTTTTTCTATGATTTGTTTTAAGCGTTCTGGAATTGCTTCCATAGGAAAAGGAATTACCGGCAAAGCTGATTCAACCGCTTTAGATAGAATATTGTTTTTGCTATTATAAGACACGTCCACTTTGTCCACTTTCTCCACTTTCTCCACTTTCATATCTTCTTGGTGTCTTCTTGCAATACTTTTTATGGTGGTCTCAATTTCTTTTTCTGATAACGGTGGGTCGTTCTTTGAATTCCATATCTTTGCGTTTTCAAAGCACTCTTTATCGGAAAGGCCATCGCTTACCCACGATCCCGCAAGCCTTGCAAGGTCATAATTACGAGTGCCTTTCTTAGTTCCTTTATAGAGTTCTTTCAATGGCGTTTTTCCCTCTGGTGTTTTAGCCAAAATTATTTCTGGAAACTCCGCTAAAGGCAAATCATCAAGACTCTTCGATGCCACCCACATATATTGCCATCCCGAAGGGTGTACGGACGGTGGAGCTACCACGTAACCGCCGTCACCCCGAAGGTCAATCCCTGGTAAGTCATCACGTTTTTGAAAATTCCTTATACCTTCTCGATATTCGCAATAGCCATGAAATCCATTCTTGGTCTTTACCAGTGGGGTTTCAGGAAAGTTCATTTTTTTTGCATAATGCACAGCTTCCGGGGTGTCAAGGTCAACAACTGCGATCCCTGATATTTTGCCCGTTACGATCCCTATATTGTTTTGGCTGCCATTTCCAAACCATGCTCTCAATTCATCGTCCGTAGCATAACGCTTTTGAAATTCAGTCCAGGGGATTAAGGGTTTTTTGTCTTTCGGGACAAGCGGTATTAACGAAAAGCCTTTTAAACGATAGTAAAAAGCCATTTCAAGAATTTTCGGGGGGTTATTGGTCATATTTAACATCCTCACGCTTGCCTTTTTTGTTTTTCTTTGCGCTTTCGATGGTATTCCAAATTGACTCCCTTACAATTTCGGAATATGGCCGTCCACTTCTTTTGCTCAGGTCACGTAATTCAAGGTACGTTGTCAAATCAACCAATAAGTTTATATGCCTATATGCAGTCATT
>Ga0194127_10000242_pt1 | contig 89144 bp, 78 predicted proteins | sample TA2KigC100mmetaG_FD_148624 | JGI IMG/M metagenome (GOLD analysis project Ga0194127, IMG submission 148624) | Freshwater microbial communities from Lake Tanganyika, Tanzania - TA2015036 Kigoma Deep Cast 100m | ecosystem: Environmental > Aquatic > Freshwater > Lake | place: Tanzania: Lake... | reverse complement strand
GTTCGCTCATGGGAGCAACAGCGTAACCGTCATCGAACCACCATCTCGTGGCGCTTTACCACGAACCGGGCACGAGAAACCATGGCCCGGCATTATGCCAATGTCACACAATCATCGTAACAGTCCACTAGTCTTTCTCGACAGGATATTTGTGCTTGAGGTACCACGCAATGAGGAGAACCACGATCGCTCCTTTCAGAAGCACGACGGCCAACTGCATCAACTCGCCCCCGAGGATGAAGCCAGGGCGAATTTCGCCGAAGGCCGCATACTCGTAGAGCCGTGCGGCAAAGAAGTTGATCGGTGAGAGGAGATCATACGCCGCGAGGGCGAGCAGGACTCCGATGACGACCGGGACGATCCGTTCCCGGATCAGAAGGGGATAGAATTCGGTCTTGATGAATTCGAGGAGTGATTTCATGAAAGATGTTATCGCCGCTCAAATTCACGCATAATCCGGTCAATCTCATCAGACGTAATACCGACGCCGAATCCGCTCGGCGGCACTTCCGGCTTGGTTGACGGTTCTTCCTTCTTCTTTTCCACCCTGACAGGCGCCGGAGTAGGCGTCACATGCTTGGGCTCTGGTTCCTTCAGAGTGACCGGCATGTTTCCCGCTTTCAGCCGAATCCGCTCGTCGATTTCTTCAATCCATGAAGCAATGTGTGAGGCACGGCCGCCCCCATCCACTCCGCGAATCGAAGGGGCTGGAGTTGACCCAAGTGTGATGCGCCCCGAAGGATGCAGGAACTTTTCGGGAGGATTGATCGGCCTGGTTTCGAACGCAAGTCGCTTAATGTTGATGAGATGCTGTGCCGAGACGTTGTCCGAGATGATTGAGCCGCCGAATGTGCCTGGACCGAGAGTCAGCGAAGGAAGCAGTTCGTTCGTATATCCAACCGCTCCCAGCGCGGCCTGCGTATTCACAAGAACTCGGAAGGCAGGCTTCTCCAACCCGAACTGGAGGATGATTTCCGGATCGGTGCAGTGGATGACCATTGAGTGACCGATTCCGCCGAACTGAAGCATCTCGATGCACTTCTCACACCCTTCTCGCCAGCCGCGAACCGTGAACATCGATAGAACCGGCGAGAGTTTCTCACGGGAAAGAGGATACTCGGGCCCAATCCCCGGAAGTTCAGCGATGAGACACGTGGTGTCGTGCGGGACGTCGAAGCCCGCTTTCTGGGCGATGAATGTCGGGGATTTTCCGACGATCTCGGGATTGATCGCCCCTCTCTTGTCGAACATCAACTTGCTCAAGCGGTCGCGCTCGTCATCCGAGACGATGTACGCTCCTCTTTTTCTGAATTCTTCGATTGCCAGTTTCTTGATCGGTTCGTCCAGAATGACCCCGGATTCAGTCGAACAGAGCACTCCCCAATCAAACATCTTTCCCGAGACGATGTCGGCTACCGCTTTGCGCACGTTCGCTGTTCGTTCAACGAACGTTGGAACATTGCCGGAACCGACGCCGTACGCAGGTTTACCGGAGCTGTAGGCGGCCTTGACCATGGGATTCGATCCGGTCGCAAGAATCACCGCGGTCAATTTGTGCCGCATCAGTTCATTCGTCCCTTCGGTGGTCGGAATGGAAATGCAATTGATCAATCCCGGCGGCGCACCGGCTTTTTCTGCCGCCTGTGAGATTACGCGAGCTGCTTCAAGTGTGCTGTGGACGGCCCGCGGATGCGGGCTCGCGACGATCGCGTTTCGTCCCTTCAACGATATAATTGCCTTGAACATCATCGTTGAAGTGGGATTGGTTGAGGGGATGAGGGCGGCGACGACTCCCATCGGTTCGGCGATCTCGATGATCCGTTTCTCTTTGTCTTCGTGGATGACCCCGACCGTCGGAAGCTCCTTAATGGATTCCCACACTCGTTTCGTGGCAAACTCATTCTTTTTCTTCTTGTCTGCCGGCTTTCCAAATCCCGTTTCCTCGTGGGCTTGCTTGGCAAGTCTTTCTGCTGCGGCAAATCCCGCATCGGCCATTGCCTTGACGACGGCATCAACCTTCTTCTGGTCAAAAGACTTGAACGCGAGTTGGGCCTGTTTGGCTCGCGCGAGGAGGTCCCGTGTTTCCTGAATCGATTGAAGGTCTTTGTCGAGTGCCATGGGAGTGGAGTCGGATGTGATTGAATCAGAATGCCCGAATGTAAACCGATTTCATTTCAGTATCAATCTTGGCCTGTTTCGAAGTTTTGATCCTCAATCCGCGTGCATCGGTTTTTTCCAGCGTCATCCGCGGTGAATGTTTTTCCTAGAACAACGATTCCTGCCCCGGCTTGCGTCGGGAGATCCTGAAATGCTCATACGCGCGGTCGGTCGCTTCACGCCCCCGAGGCGTCCGTCGGAGCAGTCCTTCCTGAATCAGATAGGGCTCATAGACCTCTTCGATCGTTCCGGGCTCTTCCCCCACGGCAACGGCGAGCGTATTCAGGCCGAGAGGGCCGCCGCTGTGCTTTTCAATGATCGTCCTCAGAATGCGCTTATCCATTTCGTCCAGTCCAAGTTCGTCGACTTCGAGTGCGGCGAGGGAATGATGGGCCACCTCCGACGTGATCGACCCTTCGTACTGGCGCAGTTTGTGATCGGCCTCGGCAAAATCCCTGCATCGTTTCAGCAAGCGATTCGCAATACGAGGTGTACCACGAGATCTCCGGGCAATTTCCAGCGCTCCCTCCTCCGAAATCTTGACATCCAGGATTCGCGCCGATCGGAGGATGATGTTGAAGAGGATTTCCGGTGGATAGTAGTCAAGCCGATTGCTCACCCCAAAGCGGGCTCGCAATGGTGCCGTCAGCAAGCCTGCTCGCGTGGTGGCTCCAACGAGAGTGAAGGGGGGGAGGGTGATCTGGATGCTGCGCGCATTCGGACCGGCATCGAGAATGATATCAAGCTTGTATTCCTCCATCGCCGAATAGAGATACTCTTCGACGATGGGGTTGAGACGATGGATCTCGTCGATGAAGAGAACATCCCGATCACCGAGACCTGTGAGAATACCGGCAAGATCTCCCGGCCTGTCGAGAACGGGTCCGGACGTCACACGAATATTCGACGCCATTTCGTTTGCGATGATATAGGCTAGGGTAGTTTTCCCCAGTCCCGGAGGTCCCGTCAGCAGGACGTGATCGAGCGGTTCGCTCCGTTGTTTCGCCGCCGTGATAAAAATCTTGAGGTTTTCGACGGGTTTCGATTGCCCCGAGAACTCGTCGAACGAAGCCGGCCGCAATGTCCGGTCAAGTTCGATCTCGTTCTCGAAACGCTCCGGCGATGTATAATCTGATTTCCTCATACAGGGGAGAACATAGCAAGAAGGGGAGTGAATATCAAGGAAAGGAGATTGTGCCAGATCATTTCGAAGACATCTGGCGGAGTGCTTTCTTGATCAGCTCTTCGATAGATGTCGGTTTCGATCCCGCTTCGTTCAGCGCCTGACGGAGCGCCTTCTCAGCGGAGGCCCGTGCAAATCCGAGGGAAATGAGTGCCTGGAGCGCGTCGCCACGAAGTTGCACACCATCATCGGATCGTCTCCCGGTTGGAGCTGTTACGGCCCCTCCCTTCGTCAGCTTGTCCCGAAGCTCGACGATAAGCCGCTCGGCCGTCTTCTTCCCGATGTTCGGAATTGATGAGAGGGCGTTTGTGTCTCCCGCGATGATGTGGTGCTGGAGTTCGTCGGTGGAGACGCCGGACATGATTCCCTGAGCAATCTTCGGGCCGATCCCCGTCACGGAGATCAGAAGTCTGAACAATGAACGTTCTTCTTCGGTCGCAAATCCGTAGAGTTGTAGCGCATCTTCCCGAACATGCAGATGAGTGAAGAGGAGAATCTCCGTTCCGACGGCGCCTAATTTCTCGGAAGTGGAGATCGGGATGTTCACAGCGTACCCGATTCCTCCGACATCAAGAAGAACTTCCGTCGGGGCTTTGGTTTTCAGAATACCCTTGAGCGAGGCGATCATTTGGTTTTGACGATCCGCTGTGGATTGGCTTCGACGAACGATTTCCAGTCGCGGTATTTCCCCACTTTCGGTTCGCGCGGTAGGCGCTGTGTTGTCAGGCGAAAGTGATGGCACAAAGCGACCGCAAGGGCATCGGAGACATCGAACATGCGAGGAGTCTGGCGGAGATGAAGCATTCGTTTTACCATCGACTGGACCTGTTCCTTGGAGGCTGCTCCATTTCCGACGATTGCTTTCTTGACCTCACGCGGGGAGTACTCGGCGATCGGAATACCATAGTTCACGCCCGCCAGAATTGCTACCCCTCGTGCCTGACCGATCTTGAGAGCAGATTGGGCATTCTTCCCGTAGAAGGCAGTCTCGATGGCGAGATGATCAGGGTGGTACCGATCGATGGCACCGCAGAGTGAATCGAAAATGCGTTTCAGACGATCCGGCATCGGATCAGAGGCGGAGTTCTTGACGGCATCGAAGTGCACCGCCGTGCACGTGTTGCCGTCCCCTTCGAGAATCCCATATCCGGTCACAAGTGTTCCCGGGTCGATGCCGAGGATGATCATCGGGCGCGAACCTCGCAAGAAACGCTTCGGATGTCCGGCTGAACAGTGCGTGGACTAAAAGTCCGCTCCGAATGCGGGTTTCAGATCTTTGATTTTCAACTGCGGGATTGCGGTACCGGCGAATTCTCCCTCGTCGATCGAAAATGCGAGGTCCACCCTCTTTCCGCCGCCATTGACGCGATCAATCAAGGGACCGAGGTTAAATCCGATCGCATCGATCACCCGCTCTCCCTTACGGACCTTGAATTTCAAATGGTTGGAGCCGACGATTCGCGGCGTGCCCACAACCTCCGCGTTTCGAACCGCAAACACCGGTCGGCTATTCTGCGGTCCGAACGGGGCAAACTGGTTCAACAGGTTGACGAATTTCGGGGTGATATCGGTGATCTCGACTTCTGCCTCGATATCGATTTCGGGAACTAAAAGCTCTTTGTCAAGCAGCTCCTCGGTTACGACCGAGAGGGCATTCTTGAACTCCGGCAGTCTATCAATCTGCACGGAGAGCCCCGCGGCATACTTGTGACCGCCAAATTGCAGAATCTTGTCCTCGCATTTCTTGAGGGCCTGGTAGATATCGAATCCCGAAATGCTGCGTGCAGATCCCTTGGCAACGCCGTCGACCGTTGTCATCAGGATGGTGGGCCGGTAGTACCGCTCCACGAGCCGAGATGCGACGATGCCGATCACGCCGGGATGCCATTGGTCGCTGTGGAGCACGATCACATTATCTTTCTTGAAATCAAACGTTTCTTCGACGAGCTCCAGCGCTTCCGAAAAAGCATCTTCGTCCAGTTTGCGCCGGTTGCGGTTTTCTTCCTCGAACACTTTCGCAAGCTCGATGGCCTCTTCGTACGAGGAGCAGGTAAGAAGTCGGACGGCGCGTTGAGCATCTCCAAGTCTCCCCACCGCATTGATCCGGGGAGCCAGTCCAAACACGATATTTCCCGTCGCGATTTTTCCGACCCGAAATCCGGCTGACTCGATGAGGGCGCGAATGCCCGGTCTCGGGCGCGCGTTGATGAGCTCCAACCCGAGTTTGACGAGAGACCGGTTTTCTCCGACCAACGGAACGATGTCTGCAGTGGTGGCGAGAGCGACGTGATCCAGATAGCCCGCCACGTGCTCGATCGCGTCTCCCCCCAGGAACGTCTGGGCATATTCCTGGTTCGCGAGCGCCTGGATGAGTTTGAACGCCACGCCACAGCCGCTCAAATGCTTGAAGGGATATCGACAGCCCGGCTTGAGGGGATCGAGCACGGCAAAAGCATCCGGAAGGATCTCTCCCGGTTCGTGGTGATCGCAAATGATCACCTCGAGCCCGATCGAGCGGGCATACTTGATCTGTTCGACGGCGGTGATGCCGCAATCGACGGAGATCACGAGCGTGGTGCCGTTGGATTTCGCGCGGTCGAGGCCGCTGTTCGAGATCCCGTATCCTTCGTTGAGGCGTTCCGGAATGTAGTAATGGACCTTTCCACCAAGCGAGCCGAGGAATGTCCAGAGGAGCGCCGTGCCGTTCGTGCCGTCGACGTCATAGTCTCCGTAGACGGTGATCGTTTCACTGTTCCGGATCGCTTGGAGGATGCGCAATACTGCGCGATCCATCCCATCCATCAGAAACGGATCGTGAAGGTCGTCGAGTGTTGGGCGGAAGAAGACGCGCGCCTTTTCGCGGTCGTCGATCCCTCGTCGCACAAGAATCCGCGCGAGGAGGGGTGAAATCGAAAGTTCGTCGGAAAGCGCTTTGGTCTTTTCGGCCAGCTCTGCCGCGACTGTTGGCTCCGTCTGGCAACTCAGACGACTCCAGCGGTAGTTGTGAAGGGGTGTCAAGGAAGACTCCTTTTCTGAAGGATATCGCGACCCGTTCAAAGCGACGCGATATCAAGCGCGCACCGATCCGTGGTGCACACGCGGATAATATTGGCAGGAGATGTCGGCCGATAAGCCGAATTCTGTCTGTTCTCCCGAGGGAGAAGAGGCAGTCATTTATCTGATGCGACCTACCCGTTCCGTTGCCTGCAAGAGGGTTGAGCGGGCCGCTCTTCCCCCGTTGACCGCCGACGGCGTGCAACGGGGCGCGGAACTTGTTTGGTCTTGCACCAGGTGGGGTTTGTCGTGTCCCGATGGCGACATCCTCGCCGTCAGGATCCCTTCCGGGACCATCCCAATTGCTCGGGATGCGGTGGTCTCTTACACCACCTTTTCACCGTTTCTCCCTCTCCCAACGAATTGAGAGAAGGGGATGTGTATTTTCTGTGACACTTTCCGTTCCCACAGGATATGGCCTGTGAGACCCCCGATTTCTCGGGGCACCTTGCCCGGTGGTGTTCGGACTTTCCTCCCCCCGCCGAAGCGGAGAGCGACTGCCTGGCCGGACACCCCTGCTGATTCGTTAAAACAAATCTATGTTTCAATGGATCGTTTGAGATTCAGACTGCGGTTTGCCAACACATCGGCTTCGCTGTTTTGGTCTCGCGCGATCTGTCGGAGTTCAAACGTATACGCTGCGGCGTCGAGTTTCTCCTGGATTTCCCGGAACATCGTTTTCAGTCTCGAATCCTTCACGCGGTATTGCCCGCTGAGTTGCCGCGCCATGAGTTCGCTATCCGTATAAACGATCAGGTGACGGCATTTGGTTTCCTGGACCATGGCCAGGCATGCCAGGAGTGCCGTGTACTCCGCCATGTTGTTGGTCGCCGTCCCGATGTACCTGCCGATACAGCGGATGACGTTTCCCTGCTCATCCTTGAGGACGACGCCGATGGCACTTTCGCCGGGGTTACCGCGTGAAGCACCGTCCGTGTAGGCGTGGATCGTCATTTCTGTGCTGCGACCGCCTCAACGATTCCGTCAGACACGAGAATCCGCCCGCAATGCTCGCATGTCATGAGCTGAGCGTTTTTCCGGAGTTCCTGCATGGTCTGCGGAGGCACTCGCTTGAAACATCCGCCGCATGCATTCCGGCGTACCGGGACGACGGCGATGCCCTCTTTGGCCTGCCGTATCCGCTCGTACGTACGGATATCTGCTTTCGCGATCTGCACAACAATCTTTTCTCGCTCATGCTGGAGTTTCAACTCTTCTTCCTCATGCTCGGCGTTGACGACCTCCAGTTCTTCGATCCGTTCCTTCAATTCGTTTCGGAGGGCTTCGATTTCGGGTTTCAAGAGCTCCTGGTCGTCCTTGGCGAGTTTGGCGCGCCCTTCGAGCACATCAATTTCGCGCTGGAGTGTATCGATCCGTTCCTGAGAAAATTCGATTTCCCGGGTGAGGGCATCGTACTGCTTGTTGGTTTTGACATCGAATTGTTGGCTCTTGTATTTCTCAATCTTTTCCCGTTGGGCGGCGATTTCGAGATCGTGTTCGTCGCGCCGCAGTACCGATGTCTTCGATTGGTCCTGAAGCGAACGGAGGATCGACTCTTTCTCGGAGAGTTGTTGTTCGAGATTCGCTACGCGCTGCGGAAGGTCCCCTTTGAGATCGCGAATATCGTCGTGTTCGGAATCAATCCGCTGCAGCGAATACAGAAGTCTTAACCGATTTTCCAACTCTATCTCCTCCCATCAAAACAAAATGATCGTACGGGATTTGTGTTTGTTTTCGAAAAAAGAACTGTGAGCGGTTCACGTCGCAGCGTCGCATACCCACGCAGCCGCGCGGCAATTGTTTCGAGAACGGGATACTCAGTCTCCCAGTGTCCCGCGTCGATCAACGCGATCTGTTCGTCCGCCTCGTGAAACGTATGGTAACGGACATCGGCGGTGAGAAGCACGTCAGCGCCTTGATTCCTGGCAGCGGCAAGAAGATCGGAACCACTGCCACCACAGAGGGCGACGCGCTGAATCTTCTTGTTCAACGATCCTGCGTAGCGGAGCGACGGCGCGTGAAGTCGTTTACTCGTCAGGGCGAGAAACGATTTGAGTGATGTTGGCCTCGGAAGATCTCCCAGAGCCCCCATGCCGAAATTCGGATTCTCGTTCTCAAGATGGTAGATGTCGTACGCGACTTCTTCGTAGGGATGAACACTTTTCATTGCGCGAACCACATACTCGGTCTTGGCACGAGGAACAGCCATCTCGAGGCGGATCTCGTCTGCCTGCTCGAGCGTTCCCGGTTTCCCCACGAAAGGATGCGTGCGGTCGGAACCGAGAAACGTGCCAGTGCCGAGCGATTGGAAAGAACAGGACGAGTATTCTCCGATAATGCCGGCTCCCGCAGCGGCCATTGCCGCCGTCACGCGCTCGACATGCGGTTCCGGTACGAAGACAACAATCTTCGCGAGCGTCGAACGAAGAGGGGCGAGAAACCGGATATGCTGAAGATCAAGCACCCGGGCAAGAGTGAAGCTGACTCCTTCGGTCGTGAAATCGAGATTCGTGTGGGCGGAATAAACGGCAATCTCTTTCTTCGCAAGGGCCAGGACGATCCGACCTGTTGGTTCCTGTGCTGTCACAGTGGCGAGAGGACGATAAAGGAGGGGGTGGTGCGAAACAATAAGATCCACCTTCCGCGCAACCGCTTCTTGTGCGACAGACTCCGTCATGTCAAGCGTGAGGAGAATCGTCCGGACGGATTTCCCCAGATCCCCCATCTGGATTCCCACGTTGTCACGCTCCCACGCGCTCCATTTGGGGGCCCAATCTTCAAAAACGTGTGCCAGTTCAGCGACGGTCATCGAATCCGCGTTTAGTACAAAAAAAGTGTCCCGCTTTTCGGGCGGGACACACAAGACCTAGCTTCTTTGATGCGTGGAGCAGGCCAGGGTCATCGGCTTTTTGACAACATCAAGTGAGATTCTAGCCAATCTTGTCATTTCTCATGTTGAGATCGAATCCGAGTACTCAGAAAAGATATTGAAGTGTACCCATTTTTTGAACCAGAATCAAGTCCCTCACGAACCGGCGGAGGTCGTGTCACCCTCACGTCTATTCTCCCTCAGGCCCCCCTCGTTCCCCTGGTCGAAGCCCACGTCTCGAAGTCGCTTCACCTCTTCCTCGATGAGGATGACCTCTTTCTCCAAGAGTCGGAGAAGATTCCTTTCCTTTTCGGATGGATTCTGGCGCAACAAGAGGTCGGTGCTGATTTTTATTGCAGCCAGCGGGTTGTTGAACTCGTGGCAGACGGTCACGACGAGCTCGCGGATTGCCTCCGCCCGCTTCTGCGCAAGGAGCATTTGCTTCTCGACTGCTCGCGTCTGATCCCGACGTGTCGCCCGCTCAAACGCGTTCACAATGGTCCTTGGAAGCAGCGATTCCGAGAGTTCGTCCTTGAGGATGTAGTCCTCAACTCCTAGCTTCATTGCTTCGATGGCATTCCGCAGCTCGCGTGTCGAGGTCGCGAAGACCACCGGAATACGAATATTCTTTTCGTTCAGTTGGAGGAAAAACTCGAGGCCGTTGGTTCCGGGAAGGGAAAAATCCGTCAAAATCACATGGATCTTCTGATTTTGCTGAATCTCCTTCAACGCCTCTTCAGCAGATTCCTTCCAGATCAGATTGAATTTCCTTCCCTGAAATCTCTGGAGATGTTGTTGAACGATACTGGCGAACGTAATATCCTGGTCGACCAGCAGGACGGTGATTTTCCGAGGTGTTGCGGAGGTGCTTTTCCCCATGACGCCGAAAGATACGTTTCAGATTCGAATAATTCAATCACAGACGCGGAATACGCCGGATAGCGTCCTGATCACGCCGAAAGAAGGTTGTGATGCAACACACAAGAGCTCTTGTTTGCATCTTACTGCGTTTTTGCCTATTATCGCATGAACTGTTTAAACCCGCCCGATCGGGTGTCCGAAATCCACAGAATCCTGCAGCATGGGAGCTCGACTATGGCCGTCGCAAATAAGATCTTGGTTGTAGACGATGAGGAGGCCTTGAGAACTGTCCTCAGTTCCGAACTTGAGAGCGAAGGGTATCTCGTCCAGTCGGCAGGTGATGGTGAGGCAGCGATGAAGATCTTGGGGGAACAAGATTTTCACCTTGTGCTTCTGGATATCAAGATGCCGAACGTCGACGGGTTCGAGGTGTTGAAGTTTTTGAAACAGAAGCATCCCCAGACGAAGGTCATCATGCTGACTGGATTTGCGGACCTCAAGAACGCGATCGAATCAAAGAAACTCGGCGCGGAGGATTTCGTCAGCAAGCCGTACGACCTCGTCGATCTCCTCACCACGGTCGAACGAGTGCTGGGAACGTCCGCATAGAAGCTCAAGTGGGGTGTGATGACTAAACCGTTCCAGATTCTCGTTGTGGATGACGACGAATCGATAACCTTCCTGCTTCAAACCGAATTCGAGCAATACCCTGAATTTCAGATTGATATCGCCCAAAACGGGACCGAGGCAATCAATCTCCTCCAATCGAAGATCTACGACGTTGCTCTCCTTGATATCAAGATGCCCCGCGTGAGTGGCATCGATGTCCTGAAGTTTATCAACGAGTCATCCCCCAGCACACAACCCATCATGCTGACGAGCGTCGTCGACGTCCGAACGGCGTTTGAGGTCTCGAAGTACGGTGCCTACGATTATGTGACGAAACCGTACGATGTCGATGAGCTCATCGCGACGGTCCGGCGTGCCGTGGAACGTCGCCAGCTCCTCATGGACAAGGAGGCACTGAAGATTGAACGGTTGCGGCGGGGTCGGGATCTTGTGGGCAAAACGCCGATCTTCAGAGAGGTTGTGGCGAACGCAAAGAAGGTGGCCGCGAGCGATGCCTTTGTGCTCGTCCAGGGACCGAGCGGCACGGGGAAAGAACTCATTGCCTACCTCATTCACCAGGAGAGTCCGCGCAGAGATCGCCCCTTCGTGCCGGTGAATTGCGCCTCCATCCCCGATCAGCTTCTGGAAAGCGAGCTGTTCGGCCATGAAAAGGGGGCCTTCACGAACGCATACTCTGCAAAACAGGGACTCGTTGAGGTGGCAAACGGTGGAACGTTGTTTCTGGATGAAGTTGGAGACATCAGTCCGGCAACTCAGCCCAAACTCCTTCGCTTTCTCGAAACCGGTGAGTTCCGTCGCGTGGGGGGGACCTCCTCGATGAAAGTCGATGTGCGCGTTGTTTCTGCGACCAACAAGAATCTGCTGGCCGAGGTTCGGGAAGGGCGGTTCCGCGAGGACCTGTACTACCGCCTGAACATCGTCACGATTGCCGTTCCTTCGCTTCGGGAGAGGAAGGCAGATATCCCACATCTCGCCGAGCATTTTCTCAATCTCAAATCAAAAGCTCAGAAAAAGAGACTTTCCCCCTCCGCACTGGCTGTTCTGATGTCATATCATTGGCCGGGAAATGTGCGTGAACTGGAACATGTCATCGAAGGGGCGATCGCGTTGGCTCATGGCGACACGATTGAGGCGGAAGATCTTTGGGTGAATGCGTCCCTCTCAGGCAAGGAGAAACCAGGGGAACCCGTGGAAGTGCGACACCAATCCCCCGTCACGAACCCACCGACAGGTGATTCGCTCTGCTCGCTGGAAGAACTGGAAATGAAACACATCATGAAGATCCTGGAGCACAACGAGTGGAATCGCGCCCGAAGCGCTGAAATGCTGGGTATTACGCCCAAGACGCTCTATCTGAAAATCAAGAAATACGGCCTCAAGGAAAACTGACGATCGTTGACTGCAGACAATCGTCTCCGTTCATCCGACTGAGAAATTCAACTCAGCCGGATTTTTTTTGTCCGGCGCGCAACTTCTCGTTGCCACTCTCGTATGCGTGATTGTAGTATCTATCTCCTCCTTAAAGAGCCAGTTGTGTGATCGCCGTCCGGTCTGCATCTGGCTCTTTTCTTTCTGTCACCCTCCCGAACGTTTCCTTGACATTCCTTCCATTTCTTTCTACTTTTAAGCACTTTTTCCCCCTGTTGTTTATTATTATAGACACTTCTCGCCCCACCAAAGGATCATCTCATGCCAGCGTTTCAGGGTGTTGACTATTTCAATGCGGACGAACTTCTCTCTGAGGAGGAACGGCTTGTCAGGAACACTGTGAGGGAATTTGTCGAAGATAGCGTTCTCCCGGTAATCGAAAAGCACAATCGAGCCGGAACGTTTCCGCGCGATATCGTTCAGAAAATGGCTGAACTCGGTGTCTTCGGTGCAACACTTCCCACAACGTACGGGTGTGCCGGTCTGAACAATGTCTCCTACGGCCTCATGATGCAGGAACTTGAACGAGGCGACAGCTCCATCAGGAGCTTCGCGTCGGTTCAGAGCGCACTCGTGATGTTCCCGATCTACACCTTCGGCTCTGAGGAGCAGAAGGATAAGTGGCTTCCGCTCCTTGCGTCGGGCAAAGCGATCGGGAGTTTCGGCCTTACGGAACCTGACTACGGTTCCAACCCGGGCGGGATGATCACGCGCGCCGTCCGGAAAGACGGAGGGTTCGTGCTCAATGGGGCGAAGATGTGGATCACAAACGGAACCATCGCGGATGTCTCCGTCGTATGGGCCAAGCTTGATGGCGTCGTTCACGGATTCCTCGTCGAGAAAGGAACTAAAGGGTTTTCGGCTCCGGAAATGAAGGGGAAGCATTCGCTGAGAGCATCGGTGACTTCCGAACTCGTGTTCGAAGACTGCTGGATTCCTGAGGAAAATATCTTTCCGAATGGGAAAGGATTGAAGGCCCCGCTGATGTGTCTCTCTCAGGCCCGCTACGGTATTGCCTGGGGGGCTCTGGGGGCCGCCATGGGATGTTATGATGTAGCGCTGAACTATGCCAAATCCCGCATCCAATTTGACAAGCCGATTGCATCCTTCCAGCTTGTGCAGGAAAAGCTCGTCTATATGTTGACGGAAATCACCAAAGGACAGTTGCTCTGCATCCAGCTTGGCCGCCTGAAAGATCAGCACAAGGTGAAGTTCACGCATATTTCCATGGCGAAGCGGAACAACGTCTACCATGCGCTGGAGATTGCCCGTATCGCGCGGGACATTCTGGGTGCAAACGGCATTCTCGATGAGTACCCGATCATGCGCCACATGGCGAATCTCGAGTCTGTGAAGACGTACGAAGGGACACACGATATCCACACATTGATTATCGGGGAAGACATTACGGGAATCGCGGCCTACGCATAGGACCCGGCACCCGGGAGACGATAACGCATGGGATTCAAAAAGATCATCGGCGAGGCGATCACGTTTGACGACGTGCTACTCGTACCCGCAAAGAGCACGGTGTTACCGCGGGAGACCGACGTACGGTCGAGACTGACGAGGAATATCGAACTCCAGATTCCGCTCCTGAGCGCCGCGATGGACACGGTCACGGAATCCACGATGGCGATTGCTCTTGCGCGGGAGGGGGGAATCGGCATCCTGCATAAGAACATGACCATCCATCGTCAGGCGGAAGAAGTGGACAAGGTCAAACGGTCGGAGAGCGGGATGATCCTTTCCCCGATCACGCTCTCGACGGCACACTCCGTGCGCGATGCGCTTGATGTCATGAAGAAGTACAGCATCTCCGGGATTCCGATTGTGGAGGAAGAAAAGCTGGTCGGCATTCTCACGAACCGCGATCTTCGGTTCGAGCCGAATCTCGACCTCTCGGTCGCGCAAGTGATGACCCGCGAGCACCTCATTACCGCGCCGGTCGGAACCACACTCGACAAAGCCGAAGTCATCCTGCAGAAGAATCGGATTGAAAAACTGCCGGTCATCGACAAAAGTGGTCGGCTTCGTGGACTCATTACCTTTAAAGACATCCAGAAGAAAAAAAGCTTCCCGCGATCGTGCAAAGACGAACATGGGCGGCTTCGTGTCGGTGCGGCAGTGGGGGTCACGCAGGATACGCTCGATCGGGTTGCGGCGGTGATCGATGCCGGCGTCGACGTCGTGGTGGTTGATACGGCGCACGGTCATTCGGCAGGCGTGATCTCCATGGTGAAGCGGATCAAAAAGAAATTCGATGTGGAGTTGGTTGCGGGAAATGTCGGGACGACCGAAGCGACGAAGGAACTCATCAGGGCGGGTGCTGATGCCGTTAAGGTTGGGATTGGTCCCGGCTCGATCTGCACCACGCGCGTCATCGCGGGCGTTGGCGTTCCCCAGATCACTGCCATCATGGAGTGTGCCAAGGCGGCCCAGCGGGCGAGGATCCCGTTGATTGCCGATGGTGGGGTGAAGCAAACCGGCGATATCGCGAAAGCACTCGCCGCCGGTGCCGACTCGGTCATGATCGGCGGATTGTTTGCCGGCGTGGACGAAAGTCCCGGCGAAAAAATCCTGTTTGAGGGACGAAGCTACAAGATCTATCGCGGGATGGGATCGATCGGTGCGATGCGGGGGGGAAGCAAAGATCGGTACTTCCAAGATGTCGAGGATGATTTGCAAAAACTTGTCCCGGAGGGTATCGAAGGACGTCTGCCGTACAAGGGTCACCTGGGGGAGACCGTTCATCAGATGATTGGAGGGCTTCGCGCAGCGATGGGATATTGCGGATGCCGGACCATCGGCGATCTTAAGCGAAAGGCACAGTTCGTGCGGATGACGGATGCCGGACTTCGGGAAAGCCATCCACACGACATTGCGGTTACAAAGGAGGCTCCGAACTATCACCTCTAGCCGAGACTCCAGCATGCGTGCAAACAGAATCGAGACCCTTCGTCGTCGCCTCACATCGCACCGCCTTGATGCATTCCTCGTCACTGCCATTCACAATATACGATATCTGACCGGCTTCACAGGTTCCAACGCCATTTGTGTTGTCACACGCAGGGAAGTCTATTTCCTCACGGACCCGCGCTATGAAGAGCAGGCGGCCCACGAGGTCAGCATCGCGCGGGTTCTTGTCGGAAAGGGAAGACTGTTCGAATTGATTGCCAAGCGATCAATTCTCCCGGGCGGCAGAATCGGATACGAGTCGGAACACCTCACGGTCAGCGCGTTGACAAACCTGCGTAAGCTCTTCCCCCGAACGATCTTTGCGCCCACAGCCGGACTGGTAGAAGAGATAGCCGCCCTGAAAGACGAAACCGAACGGGAGGCGATCCGTAAGGCAGTAGAGATTACCGACAAAGTCTTCGACATCGTCGTCAAACGTGTCGCACCCGGCGTGAGGGAATCGGAGATCGCTGCCGAAATCACGTACCAGCAACGAATGCATGGCGCCGAAGCCGATGCATTCGAACCGATCGTGGCCAGCGGTGTTCAGAGCGCCTATCCGCACGCGCGCGCAAGCAACAAGAAAATCGAGAATCGCGACTCTGTAGTGCTGGACTTCGGCTGTCGCGTCGAGGGGTATCACAGTGATCTCACCCGCACCGTATTCGTCGGGGCGGTGCCGAAGCAACTTCGGGAAATCTACGGCGTGCTCGCCGATGCACAGGCGGCCGCGATTGAGGCGGCACGGCCGGGTCGTACATGTCGCAGACTCGACGGCGTGGCCCGTCGTATCATCCGTCAGGCAGGATACGGCCGCTATTTCAAGCATTCGCTCGGTCATGGCATCGGCCTCAATGTGCACGAACTCCCCCGCCTGTCTCAGTTGAGCACCGATACACTTCACCGCGGCATGGTCATGACGATCGAACCAGGAATCTATCTCCCCGCGCTCGGGGGTGTGCGTATCGAAGACGTGGTGGTGATCGACGATGATCACTGTTCTGTCCTCTCACAAGCAACGAAAGACCTTATCGTCGTATGATCCAGCGGAAACGAAAAGTCCTCTACATTGCCTACTACTTTCCCCCCATGGGATTGAGCGGCGTTCAACGCACGCTGAAATTTGTCAAGTACCTTCCCGCACATAACTGGATCCCGACGGTTCTCACGGTGATGCCGGCGGCCTACTATGCGACCGATCACTCGCTCCTGAAGGAGATCGAGGCATCGGAAGTTCGGGTCGTTCGCAGCAACTCCCTTGACGCTAATCGCGTCCTTTCCAAGAAGGGAGTGATGAAGATGCCCCCCGAGGGAATGAGGAAGTTTCTCCAATTCGTCGGCGACACGTTCATCATTCCGGACACAAAGATTGGCTGGAAACAACCGGCGCTCAAAGCGGCCCGGGAGCTTCTTAAACACGAATCGTTCGACGCGATCTTCGCGACAGCACCGCCGCAGACGGACTTCCTCATCGGCAAACAGCTCAAACAGGAATTCAAGATTCCCCTCGTTGTGGAATACCGGGATGCCTGGCTCGACTATCCTTTCAAGTATTTTCCGACTCCGCTTCATCGGTATCTTCATAAGCGGCTCGAATACAAGGTCCTGAAGGCCGCCGACCGCATCATCGTCACCCACCGACGAATGAAAGAGAACATCCTCAAAGTGCACCGTGACCTCGGATTCCACGATATCTCCATCATCTCTCAGGGATACGACGAAGAAGATTTTGACCGACGCCCGACGCACCATCACAAAGTGAAGCGGATGCGGATCGCACATGCGGGAACATTCTATGGCGGCAGAGATCCGGCGGTGCTGATCCAAGCTCTACATAACGTCCTCAAGGCCGACACGCATCTTCGCGGCCGAATCGAATTGATCCTCATCGGTAACATCCGCGAGCCGGATCAGAAACTTGTTCAACGACTCGGTCTTCAGAATGATGTATCGTTCACAGGATATGTCGATCACCGCGAATGCACAAGGCTGCTGCAGGGTTCCGATGTGCTTTGGTTTATCAATGACAACGACCTCTCGTCTCCCGGGAAACTCTACGAGTACTTCGGATCCAGGAAACCGATCCTTGCTTCGATCGTAGAGGGATACACGAAACAGCTCATCGAAGAGAGCAAAGCGGCGATTTGCGTTTCTCTGACAGACGTTCCGAGTCACGAAGCCGCTCTTCGGGAGCTGTTCGCCCGCTCTGAGAAGAAGACCCTTCCAGCGATCTCCCAACAGTTTGCGGATCGGTTCAATCGGTACGCGTTGACGGCCGAGCTCGCGAAAGTGTTTGAGTCGCTCCTTGACCACGACTTTCATCAAGTGATGAAACCTGACGGAGGCGATGCATGAGGATCTTGATCATCGGCTCGGGAGGCCGCGAACACGCTCTTGCGTGGAAGCTGCACCACAGCGCGTCGGTGACCGCGCTCTTTTGCGCTCCGGGGAACGGCGGCATTTCCGAGATTGCCGAAACCGTTGGTGTGAAAACGTCCGACTCCCCTGCGCTCATCCGGTTCGCTCGCGAAAATAAGATAGACCTGGTTGTGATAGGTCCTGAGCAACCGCTTGTGGATGGACTCTCCGACCTCCTGCGACAAGAGGGGATCCTCGTCTTTGGTCCGTCAAAGAAGGCAGCTCAATTGGAGGGGAGCAAAGTGTTTGCCAAGGAGTTTATGGCTCGTCATGGAATTCCCACCGCGCGTTTTGGACGATTCAGTATTCAGAATGTGCACGAGGGGGAACGATTCATCGCGGAACTCTCGCCACCGATTGTCGTGAAGGCCGACGGGCTTGCCGCGGGAAAAGGGGTCATCATCGCTGAGACGAAGGACGATGCGGTCGAGGCTTTGCATGACATGGTGGGGCGAAGATCGTTCGGCAAAGCTGGCGAGCGCGTGATTATTGAGGAGTGGCTCGAAGGGGAAGAGACCTCCATTCTTGTCATTTCGGACGGGGAAAATTTTGTCACGCTTCCGGCGGCGCAGGATCATAAGAGGATCTTCGATGGCGACAAGGGGAAGAACACGGGAGGCATGGGTGCTTACGCGCCGGCACCCCTGGTCACGCCCGATCTGATGTCACAGATCGAACGCGAAATCGTGATTCCCACTCTTCGAGGGATGGCCTTAGAGGGAAATCCCTATCAGGGATGCCTCTATGTCGGGTTAATGATTACTCAAACCGGACCGAAAGTTCTCGAATACAACTGTCGTTTCGGTGATCCCGAGACCCAGGTGGTGATCCCCTTGATTGATGGAGATTTTGCCGAATTGCTCCGTTCCGCTGCAGCGGGGCCCATTGCGCGAGAGCACGCAAAGGCCCATGGAGCCTCGGCCGTCTGTGTCGTGATGGCCTCCGGGGGTTACCCCGGCGATTACGACACTGGCAAAGAAATCCGCGGTTTGGATAGCGTGCGGTCGTCAGACGGCGTTGTGGTTTTTCACGCGGGCACAAGACGAGATGGTGCGAAGGTATTGACATCCGGGGGAAGAGTTCTTGGGGTGACGGCATTGGGATTCGAGCACGATCTTGCCGGGACGATCGATCAAGCATATCGGGCCGTTCACAGGATTGCCTTCGACGGCGCATACTATCGAAGTGATATCGGGCAAAAAGGAATTCGTCGGACATCGGAAACGCAACGGACATACCTGAACAAATCAAAGAGACCAGAAGGAAGCGGTTCATGAAGATTCTCGTTACCGGCGGGGCCGGCTTCATCGGTTCACATGTCGCTGATGCGTACGTGGAAGCCGGACACTCGGTTGTGATCGTTGATGATCTCTCGAGCGGAAGTCGAGACAACGTTCACCCGAATGCCCACTTCTACCAACTCGACATTCGACATCCCGAACTCGAGGATATCTTTCGTCGTGAGGCATTCGACATCGTCAATCACCACGCGGCGCAGATGGATGTCCGCACATCCGTCTCCGATCCATCCTTTGACGCCTCGGTGAATATTCTCGGCGGACTGAACGTATTCGAGAATGCACGGAAGTACGGAGCCAAGCGGATCGTCTTTGCATCGACAGGGGGGGCGATCTACGGGGAGCAGGATACTTTTCCGGCCGACGAACAGCATCCGCTTCGACCTCTCTCCCCGTACGGTATTACAAAACTCTGTACAGAGAAGTACCTCTACTATTACAAAGAAGTTCATGGCATCGAACACGTCATTCTTCGCTATGCGAATGTCTTCGGTCCGCGGCAGAATCCCCATGGCGAAGCAGGTGTCGTGGCGATCTTCGCCAGCCGGATGCTCAACAACCAGGAACCGATCATCAACGGAGACGGCAAGCAAACGCGCGACTACACCTTTGTTTCGGACGTCGTGCGTGCCAACCTCATGGCCCTCGAGTATCCCTCCTCCGATATCTTCAACGTGGGAACGGGCGTGGAAACCGACGTCAACGTCCTCTTTTCTGAACTTCGTCGGCACTTGAAACCTGACTGTCCGGAACGACACGGACCGGCCAAGCAGGGAGAGCAACGGCGGAGTGTGATCAGCTGTGAGAAGATTAAGAGGGAGATGGGATGGTCGCCGCACGTTGATGTGATACGGGGACTTGCGCTGACCGCCTCCTTTTTCCGGGAACAACACGGAGGGAGTTCTTGAATCGCTCCATTGCTCAGCTGGCCGACTCGCTGCGCGACGGTAACCGTCGTTCGATCGCCCGTGCAATCTCGCTGGTCGAGAACAACGCGGCGGAAGCGCAGGATCTGCTTCGCAAAATCTTTCCGTCGACGGGGAAGGGCTATCGCCTGGGCATTACGGGACCGCCCGGTGCCGGGAAGAGCACGCTCACAAACCGACTTGCCCGGCTCTACCGCCAGCAGGGACAGCGTGTCGGGATTCTTGCGGTCGATCCTACCAGTCCGTTTACGGGAGGCGCACTCCTGGGAGACAGAGTGAGGATGACGGACGTGGAGATGGATTCCGGCGTGTTCATACGGAGCATGGCTTCACGGGGAAGCTTGGGTGGATTGAGCGTGAAGACTCGTGAGGCGGCGGATGTCCTGGATGCCGCAGGACACGATCTGATCATTATGGAGACAGTTGGCGTCGGGCAGTCTGAACTTGATATTGCCCGAGCCGCAGATACGACCATCGTCGTGCTGGTCCCCGAATCGGGCGACGGGATTCAGGCGATGAAAGCCGGACTGATGGAGATTGCCGATCTGTTCGTCATGAACAAATCCGATCGACCTGGGGCGGAACAGGCAGCTCTGTCCATCAAGATGATCCTTGGATTCAAGAAAGGATCACCGATGAGCGGTGAGGATTGGATTCCGGATGTTGTTCAGGCTGTCGCCAGTGAAGGGAAAGGGATTGACGAAATCAGCCGGCTGGTGGGCATTCACCGGGAGGCGATCGCGCAGAACGGAGAACTGGCAAGACGGCGAAGAGATCGACTGGAGAAGACGATTCGGGAACTCGTCGACGAACAGTTCCATGTCGATTTCTGGACTGCCGATCGCACATCGATCGTTCGTAGTGAAATCGAGAACGTTCTCAATCGAACGCTGACGCCGTACGATCTGGCCGATCGACTCATCAGTGATTTCAGGAAGTAGAAGTCTGCTGTCTCACTCGCAACGTCTGATACCGAATATGAGGAGGTTCAACGATCATGGACTTTACGTTCTCGGAGGAAACGAAGCTCGTACAGGAGTCCGTACGACGGTTTGCCCAAACCGAAATAGCGCCCCATCTCATGAAGTGGGACGAAGTGCAGGAATTGCCGCTGGACGTTATGGCGAAATTGGGGGACCTGGGATTCATGGGACCGGCTGTTCCTGAGAAGTACGGCGGTGCTGGATTGTCCACACTCGACGTGGTCGTGATCATGGAGGAACTCGCACGGGTCGATCCGTCCATCGCGCTCGCGCTGGCCGGACACAGCGGGCTCTGTCTCCAGCACATCCTGGAATTCGCGAACGATGAACAAAAAGCTGCCTACGTCCCTGATCTGGCAAGCGGGAGGAAGATCGGCTCATGGGCATTGACTGAACCGGCTTCAGGGAGCGATGCCGCCGCCATGAGCTCGACGGCGAAACTAGAGGGAGAGTTCTACGTCCTCAACGGATCCAAATCGTTTATCACCAACGGTGCGAACGCCTCGACATTTGTTATCATGGCGAAGACGGATGTGTCCAAGGGAAGAGAGGGCATTTCCGCGTTTATCGTCGAGAAGGGAATGGGAATCGTCGTGGGGAAGAAAGAGAATAAGCTGGGAATGCGCGCCAGTGACACCGTCCAGCTGTCGTTCGACCAGGTGCGCGTGCCATCGAAAAATCTTCTCGGCAAAGAGGGAGAAGGATTCCTCCAAGTGCTCAGTGTGCTGGATAGCGGGAGGGTCGGCATCGCCGGACTTGCGATCGGTCTTGCGCAGGGGGCATTCGATGCGGCGGCGAAGTACGCAAAAGAGAGGTCGCAGTTTGGTCGCCCCATCGCGGATTTTCAAGGCATCCAGTTCAAGCTGGCAGACATGGGAGTCGAGATTGAAGCAGCACGATTGTTGACGTATCGGGCTGCGGCTGCAAAAACGAAAGGGGAAGACATCAACCTGCTGGCAGCCCAGGCAAAGTATTTCGCGAGCGAGGTCGCTCAGCGCGTGGCAACGGCCGCGGTGCAAATCCACGGCGGATATGGATACACCAAGGACTACCCGGTTGAGAAATTCTATCGTGATGCCAAGTTGTTGACCATCGGTGAAGGTACTTCCGAAGTGCAGCGGCTTGTCATCGCCAGGAATATTCTCCGATAGAAGTTGTCGCTCCACCGGACCTGAAATCACACCGAACAAATCCATCATCCCAGAGCTCATTATGTCGCTCATCGGATCCGATATCCCCAAAGATAAGGCGTTTAAGAACAATGCATCCAGTCTTCGTGAGATGATCGAAATCCTCCAGTCCCGGAGTCGTGAGATTGGTGCGGGCGGAGGAGAAGAGGCGACTGCAAAACACCGGAAGAGAGGAAAACTTCTCGCACGGGAACGCATCGCACGGCTGATCGATCCCGGTTCACGATTCCTCGAAATCGGGATGTTTGCGGCCTACGGGATGTACGAAGAATACGGCGGTGCGCCGTCGTCCGGAACGGTCTTCGGCGTCGGGAACATCCATGGACGTGAAGTCGTCATTGTTGCCAACGATGCGACGGTCAAGGCGGGGGCGTGGTTTCCGGTCACGTGCAAAAAGAATCTCAGGGCGCAGGAAATCTCAATTGAAAACCGGCTTCCTATTGTGTATCTGGTCGATTCTGCTGGCGTGTTTCTTCCCATGCAATCCGAAATCTTCCCTGACAAGGAACATTTCGGGCGCGTCTTTCGTAACAATGCTGTGATGTCGGCAATAGGAATCCCGCAGATTGCCGCCATCATGGGCCCGTGTGTGGCGGGGGGAGCGTATTTGCCGATCATGAGCGATGAGGCGATGATCGTTGACAAGACGGGGAGTGTCTTCCTCGCAGGTGCGCATCTCGTGAAGGCGGCGATCGGCGAAGAGATCGACAACGAGGCGCTCGGTGGCGCCTCCGTGCATTGCGAAATCAGCGGCGTCACCGACCACAAGATGAAAAACGACGAGGAGTGTCTGGCAAAGATCCGCAGCATCATCGGCAAACTTGGGCAGAGGCCGCGGGCGGGATTCGACCGGATCGATTCGCGGCCCCCGAAGTTCGATCCCCAAGAAATCCATGGCATACTGCCGGCGGATCGTACCAAACCGTTTGATATGTATCAGGTATTGGCGCGAATCGTCGACGGGAGCGAAATCGACGAATACAAGACGGAGTATGGAAGAACACTGATCACGGGCTATGCTCGAATCGACGGGTGGGCGGTCGGCATCGTGGCAAACCAGAGATCGGTCGTGCGTACTGCCGAGGGGGAAATGCAGGTTGGAGGCGTCATCTACAGCGACAGTGCAGACAAGGGAGCCCGGTTTGTGATGAACTGCAACCAGAAGTCAATACCGTTGATATTTTTTCAGGATGTGACCGGATTTATGGTAGGGAGCCGCGCCGAGCGCGGAGGCATCATCAAGGATGGCGCGAAGATGGTCAATGCGGTGGCGAATAGCGTCGTGCCGAAGTTCACCTTTTTCGTCGGGAACAGCTACGGAGCGGGAAACTACGCGATGTGCGGAAAAGCATACGATCCTCGATTGATCTTCGCATGGCCCACCGCGCAGATCGCCGTGATGGGAGGAAAACAGGCAAGCGAGACTCTCCTCTCCATCAAGCTCAATCAGATGGAGCGGGACGGCACCCACATCTCGAAGGAACAACAGCAGAAATTACTCGAGGAAATTCAGGATCGGTATGAGGAGGAACTTGATCCGTACTATGCCGCGGCGCGACTTTGGGTGGACGGAATTATCGATCCGGTGGAGACACGAGAGATCATTTCCAAAGGCCTCGCGATGGCCGCGAACAACCCCGATATTCCCCGGTTCAATCCGGGAGTCATTCAGACATAGGGGATCGTACAGAGAGCATGGTCCGATTCCTCACACGAATCATCCTGGTCTTGGTTCTGCTGTTCGGAGGTCGAGCAGCTCGGGCCCAGTGCGGTGATGTCGATCCCGGGAATGGTTTGCATTGGAGGTTTGATGAGACGGAAGTGGGAGGCTTCAAGCTTGGCCGCTTGCTCAAAAACCTGGTAACCCCCCAGATCGTTCAGGACACAGAGGCCATCCGCGTCTATGTGCGTGATCAACGGTTTGCAGCACTCGCTCAGCGTTGCGGAGAGATGAGGACGATCGACGCGATCTACCAGAAAGCGTTGAGGGTCGCAGAGTACGAAGTCGCCCGCGCCCTCTTCCTTGCGATGATGGCAACACTCGAGCATCAGAACATCGAACTGAGAGTTCCGGTGATTGGCTCGCTTGGAATCCCCCTCACGTTTGAGGAAGACAGCTTGTTTCAACGCCGGATCCGCAATCTGCCGCGCCGCATCTATCACGATAGTCCTGCCACAGCTCAAGGTGATCGTGACAAGCTCCAGCATTTCTTCGGATCGGCCTACATCGCATACGTCTCGGAGTCTCCAGGATTCGCCCGCGCCACGGGAAACATGATCGAATGGGGGGAGGCGAAGTTTGTTGTAGGGGGGGCCGATGACGATCGTGATCGCCGGGCAAACAAGCAGGGGGAGATGTTTGGTCATCATTTACTGACCGTCAAGAACCTTCTTCCATCAGACTACCTGAGGATCCGTGTGGATGAGTGATATGTCTGAAGGAGTGCAAGCATGATACTTGTTGTCGATGATGAGTCGAGCGTCCGTGAGTCGCTCAAAATGATTCTGGAGTACGAAGGACACTCAGTCCAGTTCGCGCACAACGGTGAACAGGCCATCCAGTCGATCAGCCAGACGGAATTCGAAGTCGTTCTCCTGGATGTCAAAATGGCGGGGATGGATGGTCTGGAAACGCTCCAGCACATCCGCAAGAAAAACGTCGAGCTTCCGGTGATCATGATTTCCGGACACGGCACGATCGAAACTGCCGTTGAGGCGACAAAACTTGGGGCGTTCGATTTTCTTCCCAAACCCCTTGACCGGGACAAAGTCCTTGTCACCGTGCGAAATGCGCTGCAGCAGGGCCGCCTCTCGACGGAGTTCCGACGGCTGAAGGAGAGTGTCGAGGGGAGATTTCAGATTCTGGGCGAGAGCGAATCAATACGAAACGTTCTTTCGCTCATCGAGCGTGTGGCTCCGACCGACGCACGCGTGCTGATTACCGGCGAGAACGGCACGGGCAAAGAGCTTGTTGCTCGCGCAATTCATCGCGCCAGCAGGCAAGCGGAAGGGCCATTCGTTGAAGTAAACTGTGCGGCGATCCCCTCGGAGCTGATTGAATCTGAGCTCTTCGGGCATGAAAAAGGATCATTTACCGGTGCAACGGCTCAACGGATCGGGAAATTCGAGCAAGCGCACGGCGGGACCCTGTTCTTGGACGAGATCGGCGATATGAGCCTGCAGGCCCAGGCAAAAGTACTGCGCACACTCGAGGATGGGAAGGTTCAGCACGTCGGTGGCAGCAAATCGATTCCCGTCAGTGTCCGGGTGATCGCTGCGACCAACAAAGCGCTCGAGACGGAAATCAAGAAGGGAAGTTTCCGGGACGATCTCTATCACCGTCTCAAGGTTTTTCCCATTCACATTCCCCCGTTGAGGGAACGGCTGGACGACATTCCGATCCTCGTCCGGGCATTTGTCGAGGATCTCTGCAAGAGATATGGAACCGCGGCAAAAGCGGTCAAACCGGAGTTGATCGAGAAGTTGCAGCAGCTCACGTGGCCGGGAAATGTCCGGGAATTGCGGAACGTTGTTGAGCGACTCGTGATTCTTTCCCGAGGCAGCACGCTCGACGATGAGTTCCTTGAGACGACTTCAGCCCCATCCGGAGACGAATCGAGTTTCCTGATCAATCGATCCGAAACATTTCAGCAGTTCAAGGAGCGGATGGAAGCGGCGTTTATCAAAGGCCAGCTTGAGCGTCACAAATGGAACATCTCGAAGACGGCCGAGTCGCTCGACATTCAACGCAGTCACCTGTACACGAAGATGAAGCGCTATAACCTCACAAAAGGGGAGGGGGATGAAGCAGATTCGTAATCGACAGAAGAAGGTTGTTGTGTCGCGTGAGACTGTGCAGAAGCATACACTGCGCGCAGAACGGCTTGCGCGCACCGGCGGCGAAAAGAGGCCGAAGAGAAACCTTCCAAGGGGAACGTCCCGGTGATCGGAGGCGTGGGTGTCGAGCTATGATCGCCGCGCCCGTGCAACTTCAAACATCACCAATGCTCCGGCAACCGAGGCGTTGAGGGAGTCGATCTTTCCATACATCGGGATCCGCACCAGGAAGTCGCACTTCTCCGAAATCAACTTTCGCATTCCCTTCCCTTCGCTTCCGACCACCACGGCGACGGGGGACTTGTAATCCACTTCAGTATACAGCTTCTCTGATTCCGGTGTCGTTCCCACGATCCATAACCCGGCTCTTTTCAGTTCGTCGATCGTCTGTGCCAGATTCGTGACTTTGGCGGCAGGGAGATGGACGGATGCGCCGGCGGAAGTCTTCGCGACGGTTTGATTGAGCATCGCGGAATGATGTTTGGTGATGATCACACCGTGTGCCCCCGCGGCTTCCGCGGAGCGGATGAGCGCCCCCACGTTGTGCGGATCTTCGATTTCATCCAGCACAAGGATGAAGCAAGGTTCTCCCCGTTTCCGGGCAGCGGCGAGAATGTCCTCAACCTCGATGTAGTCTTTCGTGGCAACGAGGGCAACGACACCCTGCGTTGTCGCGTCTTCCGCAAGTTCGCGGAATCGCTGGCGATTCGATTCAGCAACAGCAATCCCCCGCTGTTTCGCAAGTTGTCGAATTCGCTCGATCGCGTTCCCCTTCACGCCGTAGAGAAGCACGATCTTCTCGATCGGTGTTCCCGCTTTGAGGGCTTCGACCACCGGTTGTCTCCCCACAATGATCTCGCTCATAACTCTCCCGGTTGGTACTGAGTTGCGTTCGTCCGCGACTGTATACGGCAATATGGTGCTGGTGTTTCGAGTGACGAGATTCTGCTCGGAGAGGAATTCTCGAGGATCTCGACCTTTTCTCCGCGCCCTAGATTGACCGATGGATGGATGTCGTAGAGAATCGGACTGGCCCTACTCCTTCATCTTAACAGAAGGCCTGGACAAATAATTCCAACCAACGACGCCAAGAAGCATGAGTCCGGCGGCGATAATCTGCGCTTCTGACAGGCCGAGGAAAACGCGTGGATTGATGCGCAGGAATTCAATGCCGAATCGCTCCATTCCGGCGAATATCAGATAGAGCATGAACATCTTTCCCGCCGGCTGAATGCGCTTCCGAAATCTCCACATGACGAGGAAGAGGAATCCGCAGATAAGAAATTCGTAAATGGGAGTCGGATGGAGGGGCGTTGTGTCCGGGACGATGCCGCCCGGATACTGACCCGCAATTTCGGGGAACGACTTGAACGCCTGAGAGGGAGGATACGTGCCGTTTGAGTAATCAGTTCCCCAGGGAAGATCGGTGGGAAATCCGTAATCGCCGTCTCCCGCGAAGTGACATCCGGTTCGAGCGATCCCGTATCCCAGCATCAATCCGGGCGCGACACCGTCCGCCGCAACGAGGAAGCTGAGCCCCTTGGAACGAAGATATGTGTAGATCACGAGGGTGGCGACGATAAATCCGCCGTAGAATGTCAGACCTGCAGGGGAGAATACCATCCCCGACGGATCGCGGACGAAGTCACTCCAATTCTCCACGACGAAGAGGAGCTTCGCGCCGATGATTCCGCCGATGAGCGCGAGCAACGTGATTGTTCCGGGAAGATTGGGATCGAGCTTCTTCCGCTTGAACTCGAGCGACATCAGATAGCTCGCCGTAATGAAACCGATGGCGAGCATCAATCCGTAGGAATAGATGGTAAAGGGTCCGATTTCCAGAAGTCGTGGGCACATAGTTTAGGAGTGGCGGAAGTGATGCGTCGCTAGTGAATGTTGAACACCTCGGTGGTGAACTGAACAAAGGGATTTGAAGGTGACTGGATCAGCGTGATTGCGTCGGGACTGATTTCGATGATGAACTCATTGGTTGTGCGATTCAGCTTTGCGACAGAGACGACGTACCGTCCCGAAAGATGTTGAAAGGCCCGGAATCCGTATGCCGGACCTGTTCCCGGCATGATCATCGCCGGAGTATGAAGTCCGTGAATCCTGAGGCCGATTTCGCGTTCCTTGTGCGAATCCTCCAGAAGAATCTCGTAGCCAAAGTTCACGAAGTCTTTCACAGTGCGGATGAGAAAAACAACCAGCCGCTTGCGGGTCTGCTCATCGTTCGCGTGAAACACATGAAGAACGTACTCCGGGAGTTTCGCCAGTTTTCGCCGGGCCATGGCTAGGTGAAGAGTGATTCCAATTGGGATAGGGCGACGCTCGATTCCATACCGCTGGTCATGTTTTTGATCGTGCCGCTCCCCGAGCTCAGTTCGCGCTCACCGACGATGAGAACAAGTTCGCATGCCATTCGGTTCGCTTCGCGCATTTGCGCCTTGACACTGCGTTCAAGGTAGTCAATCTCAACGGCGATTCCATGTCTCCTGAGTTCCATCGATCGCTGAAACGTCCATCGCCGCGCGTTCTTATCCGCCGAAACAATGTACAATCTGGGCCCCCGGAAGGCGGACGGGAGCAACTCCTTCTTCTTCAGAACCATGATGAGGCGTTCGATGCCGGCAGCGAAACCCACTCCAGGTGTCGGTTTCCCTCCGAGTTCCTCCACCAGAAGATCGTACCGTCCACCTCCCGCGAGGGCGTCCTGAGAGCCGAGAGCGGAACTTGTGATCTCGAACGCCGTCTTGGTATAGTAATCCAATCCGCGCACGAGCTTCCCGTCGATCTGGTGCGGAATTCCCCCTTCATCGAGGAGCGAGAGGACCTCAACGAAATGCTCGGAACATTCCCGGCAAAGGAAGTCCTTCATCAGAGGGACATCGCGGAGACGGCGCTGATCCCCTTCGTCCTTGGAATCGAGAACCCTCAGCGGATTGTTCTGGATCCGTGATTGACTATCGGGTGTCAGCTGTGAAGCGATCTTCTTCAGATGATCGATGAGGAGGTCTTTGTATCGGGGGCGGCAGCGTTGACAGCCGACCGAATTGACTTTGAGCATCGTATCCGTGATGCCGAGCGCCCGGTAGATTTCCAGCGTGATGATCATCATCTCCGCGTCCAGCGCAGGCGACTGTGATCCCAGGGCTTCCGCTCCATATTGATGGAATTGTCGGAGTCGTCCGGCCTGCGGACGCTCCTGTCGAAACATGGGACCAATGTAGTACAGCTTCGTGAGCGACGCTTGTTCCCCGATATTGTTCTGGATGTATGCGCGAAGAACGGACGCGGTGCCTTCCGGCTTGAGCGTGACACTCTCATCACTGCGATCGCGAAACGTATACATTTCCTTCGTCACAATATCGGTCAGCTCGCCGATACTGCGGGAGAAGAGCGCCGTTGTCTCGAACACCGGCGTGCGGATCTCGTGGTAATTGAAGCGTTGCATGACGCGACGCACCGACCCCTCAACGTGCTGCCATGCCTCAACCTCGCCGGGGAGAATGTCCTTTGTGCCTTTGATTGATCGGTATTTCAAAACGGTGTCCTTCGGAAGGGGTTGTTGTTCTCGGAGGCAAAATCTCGCAGACGAAACCGAGAATGGAATCGTTATGCCTCACAATATGCAGATTCTTCAGTCCGGAAGATCTCAAAGACTTTGGAAGGGGATTCAGCCTGCACGAGACGCTTGCGGAAATCTTCCTTGTTCATCAAGCGTGAGATGCGACTCAGAAGTTTGATGTGCTGACCAACCATCGTTTCGGGTCCGACAAGAAGCAGGACGATCCTGACCGGCTGTTCGTCGAGCGATTGGTAGTCTATGGGATCGGCAGTCGTGGCGAAGGCGCCCACGATATCGGTCACCGCGTCCGTTTTTCCATGAGGAATTGCGAACCCGTTCCCCACGCCGGTCGACATGATTTTCTCCCGTTCAAATATCGCTTCGCGGACCTTCTCCTTATCATGCACTTTGTCCCGGTGGGAGACGATCTCGATCAGAGAGTTGATCACCTCTGTCTTGCCCTTGTCCGGCACATTTGTCCGGATCATGTCTTCGGTCAGGATATCTGTAATCTTCATCATCCGCTCGTCCGATAATGGTTACCCCGGTCGCCTATTTCGACTTGATCCACTCACCAATCCTCTTACTGTATTCATCCGACAATTGTTTCGCAATTTCCGCGTCCTCTGATTCCGCTGTGATGTGGAAGACAGGCCGCGTGGGATCCGGGTTCATGAAGATCGTCGTATGGTTCGTTCGTTTCTTTGGATAGAGCCGGACTCCCTCGACAAGATCGCGCTCGATGGATTCCGTGTGCGTGATGAGTTTCCTCATTACTTGCCCCTTCAGATGCCACGGGCATGCGAGATCGTTGCTGACGGTGTGTAACCGCACTGTCTCAGCATCAAGCGTTCCCAGTCGGGTTTTGGCGAGAGCAAGTCCTTCGAGCATCTTGGCGACGGCAAACATCCCGTCGGACGCGAACAAGAAATCGCTGAAGATAAATCCTCCCCGCGTCCCCGCGATGTACTTGATCTCCTTCTTTGCTCCCGCTTCCATCATGGCGAGGTGGCTATCCCGCGTGTACACCAGCTTCACACCCAAGTCCTGACAGAGCACGTCGATCTCGCGCGAGGCGGAAATGGGGATGGCAATCGTCTTGATCTCGGGATGTGCCTGCAGGATCAGCTTGGTCATAATGGTGACAAGCCGCTTCGTGGAAAGGGCGTGGCCGCTTTCATCGACGGCAAATATCTTCTCCGCACCGGCATCGAGCATGATTCCCAGATCGTATTTCAACGCCGTCACGACGTACGAGAGCTCCTTGAGGGATTGTTCGAGCTCCAGCTTTGAACGGGTGAGCTTGCGGTTGTCGAGATAGGCGTTCAGCGAGACGACCTGGACATTGAGGTTTCCGAGAATGTTGGGAAAGATCGTCGAGGCGATGCCGTTTGAATAGTCGATCACCAATTTCAGATCGGCGCCCTGGATGGGAGGGATATCGATCATGTTCAGAAATCGCTCGATGTAGCTTTCGGTTGTCCGTTCCGGAAAGGAGACCGAACCGACATTCTCGTACGAGGCAAGGGCAAAGTCCTCTCCAAAGAACAATCGCTCCACCGATTTGGTCTTGCTCACCGGCAGGTCTTTTCCGTCGCCATCGAAGAAAACAATGTCGGTGAAGTTCTTGTTGTAGGGAGACTTCCGGACGTGAATCCCGCCGCGTTCCTTCCCGCTCCGAAGCTCGTGACGAACAATGGGAATGGAGCTTGCCCGAAGGTCGTTGCAGTGGACCCCGGCCGACATCAATCCACACATCACTGCACGGTTGATCATTCGGGAAACATTGTCGCCGTCGCGGCTCGCGACAACGGTTGAACCAGGTCCAACAAACGCCCCGAAGGCCGCGCCGAGTTTGGCGCCGAATTCCGCGTTCATCTCGATGTTCGAAATGCCGGTCACGCGCGCATCGGTAAAAAGCTCGCGCAGCCAGCGATCCTGCCACACGAGACTTCGGGTGACCGTCGCTCCTTCCTCAACCACCTTTTCGGGCCACATCTTGACGTTCGAGGAAATTTGGCTCTGCCGTCCGATCGTACAGTGGTCGCTCACGAACACATTGTCCATGATGCGGGCCTCATCACCTACGGTACACTTGTTCCCGATTACATCGGACGACATCTCCGCACCCGAGCCGATCTGCGTGTCGCTCCAGACGACGCAGTTGCGAATGACCGCGCCAGGCATGATCTCACAACGATCTCCGATCACGGAGTTCGAGAGCACGACGTCGTGATGAATATGGCAGTCGGAGCCGATGAGGACGGTACCAGACACATTCCGTTCGCTGGTATCGATTTTTGAACCTTCCCCGACATACGCGTTGTTGGTCTTTGTTCCCGCCAACGGAATGTTCACGCGGCCCTGGAGAATATCGACATGTGCATCCTGGTACTCGTTCAGATTTCCGATATCACGCCAGTACCCGTCTGCGACGTAGCCGTACAGCGGCATTTCCTGTTCCAGGAGAAACGGGAAGAGGTTTTTGCTGAAATCGAATTCCTCGCCGGGAGGGATCAAGTCGAGGATCTCGGGCTCGAGAATATAGATCCCGGTATTGATAGTGTCGCTGAACACTTCCCCCCACGTCGGCTTTTCGAGGAAACGCGTGATCTTGCCGTCGTCCGCCGTCAGGACGACGCCGAACTGCAACGGATTTGGAGAGCGAGTGAGAAGAATCGTCGCCTTTGCTTTCTTCGCCGTGTGAAATGCGATCGCTTTGGTGAGATCGAAATCTGTCAGCACGTCGCCGCTGATGATGATGAACCTGGTGCCGAGAAGATCGTGGGCGTTCCGGACGCTCCCGGCTGTGCCGAGATCGGCCTCCGCTTTGCGATAGCTGATCTTCACGCCGAAGCGTTTCCCGTCGCCGAAATGATCCATGATCATTTCGGGATGGAAGAAGAGGGTCGCAACGATGTCGGTGATGCCGTGGTGGTTCAGGAGCCCGACGATGTGTTCCATCATGGGCTTGTTCGCCATGGGAACCATCGGTTTCGGCGTGTTGCACGTAAGTGGACGCAACCGCGTGCCGAATCCGCCAGCCATGATAACTGCTTTCATCGGTTGCTCGGGCATTGTGAGGAAAGAATTTCTCCGAAAATAGAGAAAAAAATAACGCTGTGCAACCTTGAGGAGGGATTAGTCATTGATTCTTATTGCTCTCTCGGGGGAGATCTCTTTTTCACCTTGACTTTATAGGGTTAAAGAGCTAAATTTACCGCAACTTGAGGGCACTAAGACAAAACTCACTCTTGATGATTGACGCCCGCTGGTCGAACACTGTTCGTTCCTATGTTAACTCAATCACGTTGATGCAGGAACTGATAGTGCTGGCGGGCGTCGTTCTGTTTTTTGTCGGCCTCGCATTGTCCGCGCTGGCGCCGAAGGTGATTGCGCTTCTTGCGAGCGCCGGAGCATTTGTGTATGTCTACGAGAACATTCGCCGGAGCACGGCAGGAACAAGGAGACCTCAGCGACGCGACGCCGATGTCGTGCCGCATACGGCTGAATTGCGCTCCGCCGGGCTCGATGATCACGATGCCGATGAGGATGATGCTCTTGAGCGAAGTCCCCAGGCACCGGAGATCCACCAGACGCCGGAGCCGCCCACCGATCCCAAGGAGAGGCCAGCACGACCGATGATCAGCGAGTATCAGTTCAATATCGATGATTTCTGTGAGATCGAGGAAGAAACGCCGGGGAAAGAAACCGGCGCGAGGTCGGAATTCAGCTTGATCGTGCGCAAAATTCTGTCGGTCGTGAAAGAAGTGAACTTCGCGCACACGGTGGCGTTTTGGTGGGTGAACAGAGAGAAAAAGCAACTCGTTCTGGAAAATTTCGTAAGCGATAGTGCGCATTTTACGTCGCATCGGCGGAAAGAACTCGGATTCGATTTGATCAGCCAGGTCGCACATTCGGGTCAACCGCGAATCGTCCAGTACTTGAGCGCGTCGGGTCAACTGGAGGCCCTCGGGTACTACCAAAATCTCGAACCGGTCTCTTCCTTCGTCGCGATTCCGATCTTTTTCCCACGCGGAAGCGGGGTGGAGGCCAAGCCGGTTGCGGTGCTTTCGCTTGATTTCCTGAGCGACGACCTGTTCGGCCCTGAGTCGATGAACATTCTCGGCCAGTTCGCCAAGACATTGTCATCGCTCATCAAAGGCTATACCGGCAAGTATGATCTCTTGATCGATTCCGAAGTTCTCCGTTCGATCGGTAGAATCCGCGAACAAATGAAGATCGATTTCAGTCTCCACTCGATCGTCCGGTCTCTGAGCGAAGAGACGTCGCGTCTGGTTCCGTGGGACTACATTGCGGCTGTGTTGTTTGACGAGCGCCGCAAAGCTTGGCAGATTCAGCTCGTTCTGAATAGGATGAATGACGGCTATGTCGCGATTGGTCAGGAAATCGATCATGCCGGAAGTCTTGTGGGTTTGGTCATCCAGTCCGGTGTGGCAAAGTTGTTGGAAGATACGACAGTTCTCGCGAAGCCACGGTATTATCACGCCGAACGTGTGGATTCAACCGGTTCGGCGTTGATTCTTCCATTGAATTCTCATAGCCGGTGCTATGGTGCGCTGGTCGTGGAATGCAAAGATCCGAAATCGTATTCCGAGTCTGATGCACGAGTCATAGGAAAACTTGTCGAATCCGCCGCGATGGCGCTGGAAATCCACGCGTTGAATGAAGTCGTGAACAATTATGTCCTGATGGATGAGACGACGGGGGTCGCCACGCGCAAGTACTTCATGGAGCGCCTTCATCAGGAGACGCAGCGGGGCAAGGATTACGAGAATGAGGTGACGGTCGTGATGTTTTCGATCGACGGCGTGCAGGATCAGCTGGCGCGCTTGGGAAAAGATGGTTTCGATTTTGTCTTGCGGAATGTGGGCCGATTGGTGAAATCGTTTATCCGGAGCTACGATCTGATTGGCCGGTTTGATTTCAATCGGTTTGCCGTGTTGCTCGTCAATACCAGTTCCAATGAAGCGTACATCTGGGCGGAGAAAGTCCGCAAAAACATCGCATCCAACGTCATTAATCTGGACCAGCGCAGTTTTTCGGTCACCGTGAGTATTGGTGTCTGTGGGACCTTGAGCGAGCTGAGCGACATGGAGTTGATTGAAAACGCGGGACACGTGCTCTCGAAAGCCATCGAGGCAGGTGGGAATATGGTAAGAGTGTACTAGGGTAGTTCACGTACCGAATTGTCAGACGGAGAGTTTCATGGCGAAGCAGACTGATTTTGCAGAGAAGGCACGAAAGGCATCCCAGGAAAAAGGGGTCAAGTGTCCCAAGTGCGGCACGGTCAAGATTCCTACGCTGTACGTGCAGGCAACCGCATCGAAGCGCGGTTCATACAAGTTCAGCCGTCAGAACGTCCAAATCTGCAAGTGCAACGAAAAGCAGATTCTTGAATAGGCCTGACGTCATTCCCTCGTTCCAGCGTTCCATCGTTCTTGGCTCAGAAAAAGATCATATTCGTCGTCCTTGATGGCGTGGGCATTGGGGCACTTCCCGACGCACCGGCCTACGGAGATGCAACGGCGAATACTCTCGCGAACGTCAGCATCGCCGTCGGCGGATTGAATCTGCCGAATCTGCAGCGTTTGGGTCTGGGGAACATCGCTCCGGTTGAGGGCGTTCCTCCGGCAAGCGTTCCGGAAGGATGCTACGGAAAGATGGCCGAGCAGTCTGCCGGCAAAGACAGTACCACCGGTCATTGGGAAATCGCCGGTCTTGTTACCGAGCGCCCCTTTCCGCTCTATCCGAATGGATTTCCTGAGGATTTGCTCACTGCCTTTTTGCGAGCGACAGGACACAAGGGATATCTTGGAAACAAGCCCGCATCCGGAACCCAGATCATTGAAGAATTGGGAGATGAGCATCGGAGGACCGGATACCCGATCCTCTACACATCCGGCGATTCGGTCTTCCAGATTGCGGCGCATGAGGAGATCATTAAGCTGGAAGAACTCTATCGCCTCTGCAGCATCGCGCGTGAGAGGATTCTTGTCGGTGATCATCGAGTCGGTCGGGTAATTGCACGTCCGTTCATCGGCACGTCCGGTGCCTACGTAAGAACGGGGAATCGACGGGACTATTCCGTTGCACCTCCATCATCCACCGTGCTCGATTTGTTGACAGAGCGGAACATCCCGACGGTGAGTATTGGAAAAGTCGATGATCTGTTCGCGGGTCGGGGATTGACCGAAAAAATACATACGAAATCAAACGAGGAAGGGATCGAGAGGATTGTCCAATACTCGACCTCTCATTCCTTGGGACTTATTTTCGCGAACCTCGTCGATTTTGACATGCTCTACGGTCATCGTCAGGATCCGAGCGGTTTTGCCCGTGCGCTCGAGGCGTTTGATTCAGCCGTGCCGCGGATTATCGAGTGCCTGGGACATGATGATCTGCTGATCCTGACCGCGGATCACGGAAATGATCCGACGGACGCGAGCACGGATCACACGAGGGAATTCGTCCCGCTGTTGACCTATCGAAGGAACGGCAAGAGAGGCATCGATCTCGGTACGAGGGACTCGTTCGCCGATGCCGGGAAGACCGTCGCAGAGTTCTTCGAGGTTCCAGCCAACGAACTTGCCGGCCGGAGTTTTTTCAGTACTGTCGCGTAGGAATCGGGAGGAACGATTAGAGCTTCCGATACGTCTGTTCTCTAGTGTTCGAACGCACTCAGAAGTGCACTGAACCCGACTCGAAGGAAAACATTATGTTTTTGGGAAAAGTGGTCGGAACTGTTTGGGCGACAAGAAAAGACGAAGAGCTTGTCGGGATGAAGCTCCAGATCGTCAAACACATTGATCTGGACTACAAGCTGAAGGATACGTTTGTTGTCGCCGTGGACAGCGTGCAGGCCGGCGTGGGAGATGTTGTGCTGGTGACTTCAGGAAGTTCGGCCCGGCAAACGGCGCTGACAAAGAACCGGCCCGTCGATGCCATCATTATTGCCGTGGTGGACAAACTCGACATCGTAGTAAAAACCTGATCGTTCAATCGGGATCTTTCATGTTCTTCGGGAAAGTCATCGGAACGATATGGGCGACGCGCAAGGAAGAGTCGCTACATAGCTTCAAGCTCCAGTTTGTTCAGCCCCTGGACGCGAAGCAAAAGCCGGTCGGGAGTCCAATCGTGGCTGTCGACACGGTGGGAGCGGGACCGGGAGAAATTGTGTTCTACATTACGGCGCGTGAAGCGGTCATCCCTCTGCCCGTCGAGATGGCTCCCGTCGATGCGAGCATCGTCGGCATTGTGGACCGCATCGATCTCCAAAAAGCATGAAATCTTTTCCGCCGATCTTCTGTTCTACTTTCGGGAACAGGATCGCAGTCGAGGGGCGATGCAAATATTTTTCAGGTAAGGTGACGTTGGAATGGTAAAGATCAGCAAACAATACACGAATCGAGAGAGCCAGTCCCTCGACAAGTACCTTCAGGAAATCGGGAAGGTCGAACTGCTGACTCCCCAGGAGGAGATCGATCTTGCGCGACGCATCAAGAAGGGGGACGAAAAAGCACTTGAGAAGCTCACAAAGGCGAATCTGCGGTTCGTTGTCAGCGTGGCGAAACAGTATCAAAATCAGGGCCTCTCGCTCGGCGACCTGATCAACGAGGGGAATCTGGGATTGATCAAGGCGGCCAAAAGGTTTGACGAGACCCGTGGCTTCAAATTCATCTCGTACGCGGTGTGGTGGATCAGGCAATCGATTCTCCAGGCGCTTGCGGAACAGTCGCGTATCGTGCGCCTGCCGCTGAATCGCGTCGGCGCGTTGAACAAGATAGGGAAAGCGTTCAGCACGCTGGAGCAGGAATTCGAGCGCGAACCGAGTGCCAGCGAACTGGCGGAAGAACTCGATATGTCCCTGTTCGAGGTCTCCGACACGCTCAAGATCTCCGGTCGGCATCTTTCAATGGATGCCCCGTTTGCACAGGGGGAAGATAACCGCCTGCTCGATGTGATCCAGGATCAGCGCCAGCCTTCCCCCGATCACATTTTGATGGATGAGTCCCTCAAAGTGGAAGTGCGCCGAGCCCTGGCGACACTGAGCGACAGAGAGGCTCAGGTGATCCGACTCTACTTTGGGCTCGACCAGGAGCACTCGCTCACACTTGAAGAGATCGGCGAGAAGTTCAATCTGACTCGAGAGCGAGTCCGACAGATCAAGGAAAAGGCGATCCGCCGACTGCGCCATGCATCCCGCAGCAAACAGCTCCGTGCCTATCTCGGATAAGGTGTCGATCGTCAAGAATTGCAGGCCTCGATCCCGACTCGATCGCGATCGGGGCTTTTTCATAAACACGATTCGCGAGCCGATGTCGCGATGAACGTCAGAATCGCATTCTGCAGTCTCTTGTTGTTCGCTCTCATCCTGATCGGATGTACCGGTTCGTCGCCGCGGTTTCGGAGTGGTGATGACCGGGCGAATACCGAAAGGACGAAGAATTCTTCGCCGCGCTTTTCGTCGAGGGAAGCTGAGGAAGAACGAAAGGAGGACGACCGGAAACCCGACCCGGCCGAGATTGAGAAGATCACTTCGGGTTCCCGCGATTTCCGGAAGGAAAAAAACACCTCCATCTCCCCGTTGAATCAAAGCAAAATGATGCGCGAGATTTCAAAGTACATGGGAACGAAATACGTCATCGGGGGGGAGGATCAACGAGGGATCGATTGTTCCGGATACGTGCTCGCGGTCTATGGGACTGCTCTCGGGAAACAGCTTCCGCGCACGTCGGCAGAGCAAGCCCACGTGGGGATGAGTATTCCCGTCGAAGATCTGAAATTTGGCGATCTTGTTTTCTTCAACACGAGCGGTGAGCGGTATTCGCACGTCGGGATCTACCTCGGTGACGATCTGTTTGCCCACGCAAGCGTCTCGCTGGGAGTGACAATCTCCTCACTCGAGAGTTCATACTACAAGAAGCGCCTGGAAGGCGCGCGCCGTATCATCTACTGATTAAACATCTCTCCGCGAAGCACGATGATGTGCCACCCCGGAGTGCAAGGAACTTCATTCCATGTCTGTACTCCCAATCTACCTCTATGGAACCGATGTGTTGCGCGAGAAAGCCCGACAGGTCGAAGATCTCAATCCCGAGACCATCAAACTCATCGTCGACCTGTTTGAGACGATGGAAAAAGCCCACGGGGTCGGTCTCGCCGCTACCCAAGTCGGTGTGCTCAAACGTGTTATCGTGGTCGATATCACCGGTGTCGATGATGACGGCGAAGAAACATCTCCGGTCAATCGATCAGATCGTGAACCTTCCATGCCTCAACGCCTGGTGCTGATCAATCCTGAAGTGATTGAGGAGGAGAATGCCTGGACGATGGAGGAGGGCTGTCTGAGCATCCCCGATGTTCGAGCCGATGTGGAACGGTCGGAGAAGATTACTGTCCGTTACCGGGATGGCGATTTCAAAGAAACGCTCCTGACGACGGATGGACTTCTTGCGCGTGTCATCTTGCATGAGATTGATCATCTTGACGGCATTCTCTTTGTAGATCATATCAGCGGAGCAAAGCGAGCGCTTCTCCGGGGAAAGCTCCGAGCCATCAAGAAGGGGGAGATCGAAGTCGGATACCCTGTCGTCTCCTACGCCGAAGTATGAGGGATCTATGCGGATCGTCTTCATGGGATCGCCGGAGTTTGCTATTCCCAGCCTTGAACGACTTCTCGAGTCGCACTATTCCGTCGTCTCGATTGTGACGGTTCCGGACAAACCCCAAGGGAGGGGGCAACGCGTGGAGCACTCTCCGATCAAGACGATCGCTCTCCAGAAGTCGATTCCTCTCCTTCAGCCCGCCGACCTCCGCGATCCCGAGTTCATTGCTCGCCTCACTGCTCTCCGGCCTGATGTGTTTGTTGTCGTTGCCTTCAGAATCCTCCCCTCAGCACTGTTTTCGATCCCGACCCACGGATCGTTCAATTTACATGCCTCACTCCTTCCAAAGTATCGCGGGCCGGCGCCGATCAACTGGGCCATCATCAACGGCGAGTCGGAAACCGGTGTGACAACCTTTTTTCTGCGAGAACAGGTGGATACCGGCTCCGTGATCCTTCAAGCGCGCGTCCGGATCGGCGAAGATGAAACCGCAGGCGAGCTCCATGACAAGCCCCCACGGGTGGGAGCCGAAATCGTCTTCCAAACAGTCCGTCTGATTGAGCTAGGGAAAGCCCAGGGACGCGAGCAGGACAACAGTCAGGCAACGCGAGCTCCGAAGATTTTCAAGAATGATTGTCGAATTGACTGGACCGCGCCGGCTTCGCGCATCCACGATTTCATTCGAGGATTGTCGCCAACTCCCTGCGCTTGGACCATGCAGGCGGAAAAGGTGATGCGGATCTACAGAACCATCGGGATCGCGTCTCCGAATTCACGCGATCGGACTGCTTCGCCACCTCCCGGGACCGTGGTGACCGCAGGCGGCAACGAGCTCATTGTGCAGGCGGGAGAGGGTGTGATCGGAGTCGCAGAGCTTCAGCAGGAAGGGAGGAAACGGATGTCCGCGGCGGAGTTTCTCCGTGGATACCGCCTGAATCCGGGGGATTCGTTCGTGTAGCACCTGATGACGCCCGGCCCGGCAATTGACAATCGACGAAAAAAAGGTTAGTTTCGAGACGTTACGAACGAACAGACGAGGCTCACCAGACCCGCCGCTTGCTACTGCTTAGTTTTCCCTTCTGTCACAGAACTTACGTTTTTTTGGTACTTTCTATCGGTTGTCTTGTTCGTCACAGTTCCATTGCGATTTCTCATTTCGTATGGAGGATTCCTTGGAGTTCAACTCAGGTGCGATTGACGGCGTTGTCGTCAGGGAGCTGAAATTCTTCAACGATCCGCGCGGATGGCTGACAGAGCTCTTTCGCAGTGATGAAATCTCCCGAGAATTTCTTCCCGTCATGTGCTACATCTCGGCAACAAAACCCGGAGTCGCGCGTGGGCCGCACGAACACAAAGACCAGGCTGATTGCTTCTGCTTCATCGGGCCGTCGAGGTTCAGATTGTATTGCTGGGATGCGCGGAAGGAATCCGCAACATTCGGGCGAAAAATGGTTCTTGAGGTCGGCGAGCATCACCCCTGCTCGGTCATCGTGCCTCCCGGAGTGGTGCATGCGTACCGAAACATCGGCGACTCTCTGGGCTGGGTCGTCAATCTGCCCAACCGGCTTTATGCCGGCGAAGGACGACGGGACCGGGTCGATGAGATTCGTCACGAACTTGATGGGAATACCCCCTACACAATGGATTGAGGATTATGAACATTCTCGTCACCGGCGGTGCGGGCTTCATCGGTAGCAACTTCCTGTACCATATCCTCGAAGCATATCCGACTTACACAGTGGTCAACCTTGACAAACTGACCTACGCGGGGAACCTCGAAAACCTCGAAGGACTGAAAGAGAACACGCGGCATATGTTTGTCAAGGGAGATATCGCAAACCGGAATGTCGTTGAATCGATTCTCCGGGATCATGCCATTGACGCCATCGTCAATTTTGCTGCCGAATCGCACGTCGATCGGAGCATCATGGGAGCCGCAGAGTTTGCCCAGACGAATGTGGTCGGCACGAACGTCCTGCTCGAGCTGGCAAAAGAACTCCGACTCAAGAAGTTTGTCCAGGTTTCGACCGATGAAGTGTACGGCTCCCTCGGTCCCGAAGGATTGTTCACCGAAACGACGCCGCTTCATCCCAACAGTCCGTACGCCGCGACCAAGGCGGCGGCTGATCTCCTCGCTCTTGCCTATCATCACACGTTTTCGATTCCGGTCGTGATTACACGCTGTTCGAACAACTATGGTCCGTTTCAGTTTCCCGAAAAACTCATTCCGCTGATGATTGCCAACGCGATGCAGGAGAAGCCGCTTCCCGTTTACGGCGACGGACTCAACGTGAGAGATTGGCTTCATGTGAGCGATCATTGTTCTGCAATCGACGCAGTCCTTCACGGTGGGACCGCCGGCGAGGTGTACAACATCGGCGGAAACAGCGAGAAGACCAATATCGAGCTTGTCAAGCTCCTCTTGAAGATTCTCGGCAAGTCGGAGAGTCTGATCACATTCGTGAAAGACCGGCCGGGCCATGACCGCAGGTACGCCATCGACTCGAACAAAATCCAGAAAGAACTTGGTTGGACACCGGCGCATACATTTGAACGTGGGATCGAGGAGACCATCATGTGGTACCTCCGCCATCAGGACTGGTGGCAGCGGATTATCAGCGGCGAGTACAAAGAGTACTATCAGAAGATGTACGAAGGACGCTAGAAGAGGATAACGATCGCGATGAAGACGATTGTCAGTGTCGGGGGCGCCAGGCCGAACTTCATGAAGCTGGGGCCGTTTCACAACGCGCTGACGCCGTACCGTGATCGAATCCGCCATCTCATCGTCCACACCGGCCAACACTACGACGAGTCGATGTCAAAGGTATTCTTCGACGAATTCGGACTTCCCGCACCGGACTTCTCGCTCGGCGTTGGTTCGGGGACGCACGGCCAGCAGACAGCGAAGATCATGGTGGAATTTGAGAAGGTGTTGGAGAAGATGAGGCCCGATCTTGTGGTGGTGGTCGGAGACGTGAACTCGACACTCGCGTGCAGTATTGCGAGCGTGAAACTGGGTGTACCGGTTGCTCATATCGAGGCCGGACTCCGGAGTTTTGATCGAACGATGCCGGAGGAAATCAATCGTGTTCTCACCGACGCGATTTCCGATTACCTCTTTGTCACAGAACCGAGCGCGATCGCAAATCTGATCAAGGAAGGAGTCGACGAGTCGAGGATCTTCTATGTCGGAAATGTGATGGTCGATTCGCTGTTGGCCTACCGGGATCATTCCGCAGCCTCGAATATCATCGAGAACCTGGGCTTGAACGGGGAAGCGTACGTGCTCGTCACGCTCCACCGACCGACGAATGTCGATACGAGCGAAGGACTGAATACCATCGCGGAGATTTTCGAGCGGGTGTCACACGATCGCGCAATCGTTTTTCCCTTGCATCCGCGGACGCGAAAGATGATTGGCGAATACGGGCTCGGCAAGCGCTTCGAGCGCATCGCGCGTCTCAAGGTGATCGAGCCGGTCGGTTACCTCGATTTCCTCAAGCTCATGGAGAACTCGACTCTCGTGCTGACGGACTCCGGTGGCATTCAGGAAGAAACCACGGTTCTGGGAATTCCGTGTCTCACGTTGAGATCAAACACGGAGCGTCCGATCACGGTGGAGATTGGGACGAATCGTATCACCGGTCTTGACGCCGATCGGGTTCTTGCGGCATGTCATGACGTGTTTGAGGGAAGATTTAAGAAAGGCAGTATCCCGCACCTGTGGGACGGCAAAGCGGCGGAGAGGATTGCGGGAATCCTTGTGAACAAATGTCTGGGAGAATGAAAAGTGAAATTCTCATCCGTGCTTAGTATGGGATTGATGGTTCTGATCGGGGTTTCAGCGGATCTGGTATCACAGGTCAAGCAGATGCCTGATGACCGGGTAGGCCAGCGATCACTGGAAGAACTTTTGGGCAAGACTCAACTGCCGCCGGCGACTTCCGTCGTTCCGATGGAAGGGATGATCGACCCCGAGACTTACGTCGTAGGACCGGCGGACGTTGTTTCGATCAGCCTGTGGGGACCGATCAGTCTCACCTACTCGTTGTCGGTGACGCCGGAAGGTACGGTCATTATTCCCACTGTCGGGGAAGCAAAGATCGGAGGGCGTACCCTCGTTGCGGCTAAACAAATCGTGCGGGATATGGTCCGGAAGAGATTCGTGATGGGAGAGATCTCGATGACGCTGATGACGCCGCGATCGTTTGTTGTCACATTGCGAGGGGCAGTATTGATGCCGGGATCGTACGTAGCGTCTCCGGTCGTGCGGGTTGAGAAGATTGTGCGAGAGGGAATCAAGATTCCTCAACCGACCACGACCATGAATGTTCCGTCCGTCGGCCGTGACGTGGTTCGCGTTCCCCAGTTGGATCGCCAGGATGAATTCTCCAAATCATCATCGCTCCGGAATATTCTGCTCATACGGAAGTCCGGTGATACGCTCCGCATCGACATCCCAAAGTTCTACAGCACTCAAGAGGATCGATATAATCCGTTTCTTCTCGACGGCGACATCATCGTCGTTCCGCGGAGAGATCTGAAGACTGATTTTGTCTCTGTCCTCGGTGCCGTCAATTCGCCGGGATCATATGAATTCGTCCCGGGAGACCGGTTAGTGGACTTGATTGGGATTGCGCAGGGGTTGGCTCCGGCAGCAGACTCCGGAACCATTGTGCTGTCTCGCATGGACGACAGCGGCCGAAATTTGTCGGACCAGACAATCGAGCTGAAAAGGGTCTTGCGTGGTGAGCGGGAGAATATTCCGCTGATGAGAGGTGACCGTATTGTCGTATCGCAGGTCGAAAGCCGCAAACGAGACTACCAAGTTGTTGTCTCGGGCGAGGTGCTCTTTCCGGGACGGTATCCGATCAGCGTCAGCAACACGCGGCTCTCGGCCGTGATGAAAAAAGTCGGAGGATTGACGGACCACGCCTTGCTCACGGGGGCAATATTGCTCCGCAAAGAACAGGAGATTTCTGAGGATTTGGATCCGAGTTTGCAGCGGATGAGAAATCTGAGGGCATACCCCGGTTTTCCCGGCGACAGCGCGTACTTTCTCTTGAATATGCAATCATCATATGTGCCTGTCGTTGTTGATTTCCACAAGCTGCTGAATGAGGGGGATTCGACTCAGGATATTGTCCTGCAGGATGAGGACATCATCTTTGTTCCATCGGACCTGTCAACGGTCATCGTCAACGGACAGGTGTCCAAGCCAGGACACATCCCCTTTGTTCGAGGGGCTAGGTATGACTACTACATTCGGCAGGCGGGAGGATTCCTCGGATCGGCCTTGAGCGGAGATGTGAAGATCATCAAGAGAGCGACGCTCGCGTGGGTCGATCCGGGTGATACAAACCTGGAACCAGGGGATCAGATCTGGGTACCGAAAGGGGTGCAGAGGGATTTTGCGTACTATTTCACGATCCTGCGTGATGCCGTCAGTGTCACAGCCGCCGTGGCCACGGCGGTGCTCCTTTACATCCAGGTGTCGAAGTAGACCCGTCGCGTCTTGGTCGGATCAGTCGTTGTTGAGCTGTGTCTATGAACAATGGAGCCACACGACATGTCGTCGAATATGAATGAATCTCGATTGCTGAAACAATCATCCATCGTCTGGTTCGTTGCTCTGCTCGGTCGGGCGCGCACGTTTGTGTTGGTGAGCTGTCTGCTGACGGCCGTCATTTCGGGAGGGGTAAGTTCCCTCCTGCCCCATTGGTATGCAAGTACGGTGACTATCTTGCCGCCACGGGAAACCGGAATTCTGAGCTCGCTGGGCTCGTTAGGATCGGCACTCCGCGATTTCGCCCCGATCCGTTCCATTGGCGCGCTAGGAGGTCGGGGTGGCCAGTATAACTACCTCTCGATCCTGGAAAGCCGGAGCGCGAAGGAAGCGATGGTCAATCAGTTCGACCTGAAGAAGGTGTACGAAATCGCGGATTCGTCGATGGAGAAAACGATCAAGCTGCTCGAGACAAACGTGGATGTCGAAGTGTCTGAAGAAGGACATATCAACATCACGGTATTCGACAAGGAACCCGAACGCGCCGCGGCGATTGCGAACCACTACATCGATATTCTGAATACGATCAGCACCGATCTGAACCATCAGGGCTCGAGCAAGTACCGTGAGTTTCTTGAAGCGGGGGTTCGTGAAGCCAAGGACAGCCTGGCAGCGTACGAGGAGGCATTCAGGAATTTCCAGAAGACCTCGGGGATGGTAGCCGTGCCGGATGACATCCAGGCGGGGGCAAAAGCATTCGCCCAGCTCTATGCCGACAAGGCGATCAAGGAGATCGAGCTCGAGTTCCTCTTGCAGGTTGCCGGGAGTGAAAACTCAGAGGTCCAGCGACGTCGAGCAGAACTCAGGATCCTGAACAACAAGCTGTCCCTGATTCCGGATCTCGGATTGACGCAGTGGCGTATCTACCGCAATCTTCTCATCCAGGCCCGAATCCTCGAGGTCATGATTCCGGTCTATGAACAAGCTCGTCTGGAAGAAAAGAAAGAGACCCCTTCTGTTGCAGTTCTCGACCGGGCAATACCCGCCGAGCGCAAGGCGAAGCCCAAGCGACTCCTGATTATCCTGATCGCCACGCTGTCTGCAGGTATGCTCTCGCTGAGTTTCTACGCGCTCCGTGAGCAACTTGATGCGCTGAAGTCTCGTTCACCGGAATCTTATGATGTAATCCGTTCCGCGTTCAGCTTCCGGCGAAGGAAGTGATCATGTCATTGCAACATGCGTTGCATAGCGGGTTCGATCGTCGGCTCTCGAAAGGTCGAATGGACCGTTCTCTCCTCCTGTTCCTTGTCCTCCAAACGGCTCTGATAGTAGGATGGATTGTTGTTGGGGAGATCGTCTATCTTCCTGTCGTCATTACTGTGGTCGCGTTGGCCTTCGTGGCCTCGACCTCCCTTTCCGTGGCTATTCCCCTCATCATCCTCGCACACGCTCTTGTCTTTGTCCAACGGACGGAGGGGATTTCGATCGCAGAGGTGGGATTTGCGTTCCTCTTCTTCGGCGTCATCACAGTTTGGATGTTTGACCGCCTCTTGGTTGAACGGCAATCGCTTTTGGTCGATGCCGGCGATCGTCCGCTTATACTTTTCCTGGCGCTAGCCGCAAGCTCTCTTGCCTTGGCAATTGGCTTCGAGAGCAACATCTTGTTGTGGTTGCGCGAGCTCCTTGTATTCCTGAGCTTCTTGTTGTTCTTTCCCCTCCGTGATCTGATGCGTGAGAAACGTGGAAGACGGATTGTCTATGCTGCGCTATTACTGTTGGCTCTGGCGATTTCCGTGAAGAACCTTATTCAGTACCGGTCGGGACTCATGCTCGCCACCTATCTGTGGGAGGTATTACGCAGTCGTCAGACCGCAAACGAACCCCTGACGATGACGATTCTCGTCGGGAGTATCGCGGTCTTTATGGCCTCGGGACGCCGGATGATTCGAATCGCGGCTCTGATGATTGCCGCGTTCTTTGCGTTGGCGCTGCTCGTGACCTTTTCCCGGGGGTATTGGCTGGGAGCAGCCCTCGCGGTGCTTGTGATGTTCATCCTCGGAACCAGGACTGAACGCGTTCGTATCCTCCAGCTCGGAATCACGCTCGGACTCGTTGTGTCCGCGGTGATGGCGGTGCTGTTTTCCGACGTGGTTATCGCCCTGTTCCTCAGTGTGTTCGGTCGGTTTGTATCTGCCGCAACGGCGACGACGGACATTTCGGTCGCGAACAGACTTATTGAGACCCAGGTCGTGTGGGATCTTATCTTGAAGAATCCTCTCATCGGTTACGGACTGGGTGCCAAGTACTCGTATTATCATCTGTTGCGCACAGTAACACATGATACGGAGTACGTCCACAACGCGTATCTCTACCTATGGTTCAAGCTCGGACTTCCCGGGCTTGTCATCTTCCTTGTCATGTATCTTTCAAAGATTCGGGATGGCCTGAGGGTCGCGTGGACAAATCAGGTTGACAAGTCACTTCGCCCATTTCTGGTCGCTGCGGTTGCAATCCTTGTCGCGATGCTCCAAATCTCCGTTACCTCCCCCCAATTCTACGCGCGCGATTCTATTCTCATCATAACAATCTGCTGGGCCACCATCAGCGCCGCACAGGTTCGGGACGGTCGAACGAAGGGAGGCGGGTGTTCGCGCGATGTATAGTCAGAATATCGACGCAGGGACAACGCCGGTTCGGATCGCTCGACACTCGCTCCTGAATTTCAGTACGCAGATCGGACTTATGCTGCTTGCGATTTGGGCTATCCCGATCATTGTATCCGGGATCTCTGAAGTGAAGTTCGGTCTGCTGACTCTGATCCTTGTGTTTCTTGGATACTTCAGTCTGCTTGACCTTGGAATTGGGATCGCGAGCACAAAATATGTCTCTGAGCTGAGGGCGCGGGGAGAGCAGTTGCAGCTGCGCCAATTGGCGTGGACGTCGCTTCTGGCCACGACGGGGATCGGCATGGTGGCGGCAATGTGTATCACATTGGCCACTCCGTTCATCGTCGACTCCCTCTTCAACATTCCGGCATCGTTTGCCGCCGAGGCAAGGACAGGCCTGTACGTCGCCTCAATTTCGCTTCCGTTTGTCGTTCTCTACGGGTCCGTTCGTGGATTCCAGATTGCTCATGAGCATTTTGGGATTGTCAACTTCTTTACTGCGGCCATCGGGATCGGACAGTGGCTGGGCGCAGCGATCCTCGTATGGCTTGGGTTTGGTTTTACCGAAATTGTGGTGCTGATTGCGGTCGTGAGGATCGCTGTGGCTCTCGGCATGCTGACAACGGTGCCGATGTTATTCCAGGATTTTTTCTCCAGAAGCCCCCGCTGGAATTTCAGGATACTGAAAAACGTCTTGTCGTTCGGAGGGTGGGTAACCCTCTCGCATCTCGTCGCCCCCGTCTTCCAGCATGTTGACAGGCTCATGCTCGCGGCGTTCTGGTCGCTCGCAGCCGTCACCTATTATTCAGTACCGCTTGATGCACTGCTTCGTCTGCTCATTGTGCCGACAAGCTTGACAATGGCGTTGTTCCCGGCCATCAGCAGTGCTACAGCCGACGAAAGATCTTCCCAAGAGATCGTGAGCGTATCCGTGAGAATCGTCCGTCTACTGCTCTATGGCCTTTTGCCTGCCGTGCTGGTACTCGTCGCGTTCTCGGATGTGATTCTGACCTTATGGATGGGATCCGATTTTTCAGCTCAGAGTGCCCCCGTACTGAAGATCCTCGCCGTCGGCGTACTCTTCAACGCGTTGGCGCAGATTCCGGTGACGGTACTGCTTGGGATTGGTCGTCCCGATGTTCCCCCGAAATTGTTGTTGATCGAAATCCCGTTGATGCTCCTGATGCTCGTGCTGCTGATTCCTCGATATGGTATTGTTGGAGCGGGGATTGCGTGGTCTTTGAGGGTTACGATCGATGCCGCGCTCCTATTCATCTTGACAAGCCGGCTTGTGACCGGATTCGACCGTGTTCGTGACCGCTGGGTCAAGAGCGCTCTGTTCGTGCTCATTGTCCTTTCAGTTGCGTTTTCAGTTGTGGTCTTCGATGCAGTGACGACCCGAATTCTCTTCGTGGGTGCGGCACTGGTTCTGTATGCAGCTGGTGTGTGGCTGTTCGGTCTTGATGGCGCGGACAGACAAATGGTGCTGAGTTTTGTTCAACGCGTCCGACCATCAGGGCGGTAGGACGGGAAGACGGGAACGGGCATGGATCTCTCAGTGATCATCGTGAACTTCAACACGGAAGCGCTCCTCCGACAGTGCCTGAAATCGATCTTCGATCAGACGGACGGTTTGCGGTACGAGGTGATCGTTGTTGACAATGCCTCGACAGATCACTCCCGGGAGATGTTAGAATCTGAGTTCCCGTCAGTGATGCGTGTTTTCAACAGCCAAAATATTGGTTTCGCGGCCGGCAACAATATCGGGATGCGGCAGGCGCGTGGCGAGTATCTCCTCCTTCTGAATTCTGATACACTCGTTCTTGATGGGGCGGTTCAGAAGACTCTCGGTTTCATGAAATCAAATTCCCACGCCGCAGTTGCGGGTTGTAAGTTGCTCAATGCGGATCGATCTGTCCAGCCGTCCACAGCCAATTTTCTTTCGCCAACGTCACTGTTGATTGAAACGCTGTTTCTCCACAAGCTGTTTGGTCGTTCGGATCTGTTTGAAGGGTACTACAAATCCCTGCCGTGCACTGACAAACCATGTGAGGTGGAAGTCGTCAAAGGAGCATTCATGCTTATACGGGCCGACGTTATGCGCACTCTGGGGGGGTTCGACGAGTCGTACTTCATGTACACGGAGGAGACGGATCTCTGCTATCGTGCTCGGATGACCGGACACGGCGTGTACTTCTATCCGCACGCGCACGTCATTCATTATGAAGGGGGGTCAGTGAAGGAGCCGGTCATGCACTTCCAACAGGTGCATCGGAGCCAGATGCTGTTCATCCTAAAGCATTTCAGGGGATTGCCCCTGGTGTTCGCAGTGGTGCTCAAAGTATTGCAGGTGGCCATCCGCGTACCGGTGTACGCAATTGTGGGATTCTTCACACTTCGGCCGGCCTGGCTCCGAAAATCGTGGATCTATTTCAGGGTGCTGGCCACGCTCTTGCGTCGTCCCCGAACTCGGTTTTCCGGCGTCGCTGAGTCGCGTCGCTAGAAACGTACTGTAGCGTGTAACCGGAACTCGTAATCCTAGTGCCGCTCCCAAAAATAAATATTGTGTTGTGATGCGGGATCGGTTAGTGGGAGCGAGCACCAGTGCTCGTTCCCACTTGATGCTCGATGAGAGGACACAAGATCACTTTGTTGGAACGGCACTAGCTTGAGGAATGATGAAACCTCTACGCATACTCCAGATCTCGCCGCAGGTTCCATTACCGCTGTCAGACGGCGGCAAGGTTGCGATCTTCAATACGACGAAGTATCTGGCGCGTCGGGGTCACGAACTCACTATGCTGGCATTCCATCTGGATCGAAGCGTGAACCCGGATCCTATGCGCGAGTATTGCCAGCTGATCGCAGTTCCTCACTCCAACAAGGATTCGCTGTACAGGGCGGGCAAGAATCTATTCACCGCCGTCCCGTACGGTATTTCAAAATATCGATCCCCCATCATGCTGGCGAAACTGGAGAACCTGCTCGCATCGCGAACGTTTGATGTGGTACACGTCGACCATCTGCACATGGCACACTACGGCGTGCACGCAAAGAGAAGCAAGGGACTGCCGGTGCTTCTCCGTGAGCACAATGTGGAAAGTACGATTGTGGAGCGATTTGCCGACTCCGTGCGGATACCGGTCTTCCGACAGTGGATGCAGCTTCAAAAACGACGGATCAAGAAATATGAGGCAGAACGAGCAGGCCAATGTGATCTCAACTGTACGGTGACCGCGGAGGATTCAAAGCGTCTGTTGACCCTGCTTCCGTCCGCGAACGTCCGGGACATCCCTGAGGGGATTGCCGAGGAGTTCTTTCAAACCGTGAACCGCGAGCCCATTCCAAAATCCATCTGCCTCTTTGGGAGTTTCGACTGGCTCCCGAATCGAGATTCACTCTCGTGGTTTGTCGAAGACATATTCCCACGGGTGCTGGAACGCGATCCGGAAATCACATTGTACGTTGTGGGAAAACATTCGCCAAAACAGTATGAGGTTCGTTATCCCGGCAAGATTGTGATTCGTGGCTTTGCCCCCGACCTGAAATCGGAGCTTGCTCAATACGTGCTCACAGTCGTTCCACTCAGGATTGGTGCGGGTATCCGGATGAAGATTCTGGAAAGCTTTGCCATGGGTCTGCCGGTCGTCTCGACATCCATTGGCGCCGAGGGAATCAAAGCCAACCATGGGGAACATCTCTCCATCGGAGACACACCGACGGAATTCGCGGAGGGAATATTGCGGATGTTGGAAGATTCAGACTTCCGATCGACTGTGCAAAAGAATGCAAAGCATCTCGCAGACCAAAATTATCGTTGGGAACATGTCGCGTATCAACTGGAGAACGCCTATCGTGAGATTATGGACGGTCACCCGCGTGAGCGGGTCGCGCCGAGGAGTGATCGATCGTCGTGAGATCGCGCATCTGCATATTTACCGAACACTACTATCCGGATGAATCGGCGACGGGTTACATCCTCACAAGGATCGCTGAGGGTATTTGTGCACAGTTCCATGTCCAGGTGTTCACGAAGCACCTCGGACGAGGTGTGGAACCTTCCTCAGGGAATCATCACATCCGCAACCAAGTTCATGTTCAACGGTGTCGGGGAACGCATCTTGACAAAAACAGGGTCGCGAATCGGATTGTGAACATCATCACGCTGAGTCTGGCGATGTTCTGGAGAGGTGTATTCGAAGTGCGGAGGGATGACGTTGTTCTTGCGGTGACCAATCCTCCAACGATGCCGTTCGTCGTGATGATGGTCTGTCTCGTCAAGCGCGCCCGGTACGTTTTGCTAATTCATGACGTGTATCCTGACGTTCTTGTCGCGACCTCATTGATCCGCAGCGGAGACCTACTCGCAAGATTGCTGGATTGGCTCAGTAGCCTGAACTATCGGAATGCCGTAGGGGTCATTGTTCTTGGTCGGGATATGAAGGAACGTGTACTGAGAAAGACAACGGAAATCCGCGATCGCATCCATCTTATTCCCAACTGGGCTGATACAGGAGAGATTGCCCCCGCAGGAAAAACAGAGAACCGGTTGTTGAAGGAGCACGCGCTTTGTGATAAATTTGTTGTGCAGTATTCCGGCAATATGGGGAGGACTCACGACCTCGAGACGTTACTCGGGGCGGCCACGATGCTTTCGAACGACGCCAACATTCATTTTCTCGTTCTCGGGGCGGGGGCAAAACGAAAGTCGTTTGAAGATGCGGTTCGTTCTGCCGGTTTGAAGAACGTGACAATCCTCCATCCGGAAGCACGTGACCATCTTGACGTTCTTCTCGCGGCATGCGACATTGCCATCATTCCGTTTATTGGCGGGATGTCCGGTATTTCTGTACCAAGTCGTATGTACAATATCATGGCGGCAGGCAGACCGATCCTCGCGGTGGCAGACGAAGATTCCGAACTGGGTCTGGTCGTAAGAGAAGAGGAAATTGGGTGGGTTGTCCCAACCGCTCAGCCTCGCCGGCTGGCGGAAACGATACGCGAGATCCGCTTGAATCCGGGCCGCCTCACCGAGATGGGCAAGCGGGCCCGGCAGGCCGCTGAATCCAAATACACCTTTCCCGCGATTCTGGCACAGGTTCGGAAGGTGTTGACAGATGCTGCCAGAATGTCGGGCTCCAATCATGCGAGCGCGTGAAGATCTGAGCGTCTCCGCACTGGCTATCCTATGAGCAAAAGAACCGAACGTATACTGCTTCTCTCCCTCGACTTTCTCATGATCAACTCGGCCTTTGTGATCTATTTCTGGCTGAGAGTGCGAAGCGGCTTCGTCTCGTACGCGATCGAACCGGACATCTGGCTCCCGATGTTCGCCGTGTATGTCTATTGGCTCCTCTGGTTTGCATTCTTCGGGCTCTATCGCTCTTGGTACGCCCAATCGCGTCTCGACGAAGTGATGACGCTCTTTCGTACGATCGTCTTCGGCGTTCTTGTTCTTTTCTTCCTGATCCTCGTGGACGACCAATCGAGCGGAGCTCTACCGGTCTCACGCTGGCTCATCCTGGCATACGGCACGGTGTTGTTCGGCTTCTTGACGATCGGCAGGATGTCTCTCCGAGCGTTACAGCGTCGACTCCTTGAAGCGGGCATCGGCGCACGCAACACGCTGATCATCGGCTGGTCGAAGAAAGCGTTTGACCTGTGCGACATGGTGCTGAAATATCCTGCATTGGGATATCACGTTGTCGGATTCCTCACGATCTTGGACCGGGGGCAGAAGGGGAAGAGCCGAAAGCGAGAGGAGTATCGCAGCGTTCCCGTCGTTGGAACCATGAAACAGCTTCCGGATTTGATCACACGAAGCGGGATCAAGGAAGTCCTCATCGGCCTGGATTCGACGGAACACGACAAGCTGTTGGAAATCATCGAGTACTGTAACGGGTATGACGTCGGTCTGAAAATCATTCCCGATCTCTACGATATCGTCAGCGGTCAGGCACGCGTGAACTCCATCTATGGATTTCCCCTCATCGAGGTCATGCCCGAACTGCTGAAGCCGTGGGAAGACGTACTGAAAAGAGGGTTTGATGTTGTCGTCTCTTCCGGCATCCTCCTCCTCGGTCTTCCGGTGTGGCTTCTCGTTGCCCTGTCGATCAAGATTGATTCACGAGGGCCCGTTCTCTATGATCAGGAACGGATGGGGCAGAACGGGGCGATATTCAAGATTCACAAGTTCCGTTCAATGGTCGCCGATGCAGAGTCCAAATCAGGTCCTGTCTGGGCCGGCAAGAACGATCCGCGTGTGACGCGGGTCGGCAAGTGGCTGCGCAAACTCCATTTCGATGAGATTCCTCAGTTCATCAACGTGCTGTTGGGGGAGATGAGCCTGGTCGGGCCTCGGCCTGAACGCCCGTTCTTTGTCGAACAGCTTTCAAAGGAAATCCCTCTCTATCGTCGGCGACTCAAAGTCAGACCCGGTATTACGGGTTGGGCACAGGTGAAGCACAAGTACGATCAATCGGTCGAAGATGTGAAGGCGAAAGTGAAATACGATCTCTTTTACATCGAGAACATGTCGTGGAGGATGGATTTGAAGATCCTCTTCAATACTTTCTATGTGATGGTTCGAGGAAAAGGACATGCCTGACGTGGAATCGAAAAAACTCCAGATGGTCGATTTGGTTACGCAGTACCAATCGATCAAGAAAGAAATCGATGAAACTGTCCTCCACGTACTGGAATCGGGACAGTACATACTTGGAAAAGCCGTTGAAGATTTCGAGAAGGCGTGCGCGAGCTATTTGGGTGTGAAACATGCGATCGGCTGCGCTTCCGGAACGGACGCGCTTCAGGTCGGCTTGATGGCGCTCGGAATCAAGCCTGGCGACGAGATTGTGACGACCTCTTTCACGTTTGTGGCGACGACGGAGACAATCGTTTTGCTCGGAGGCGTCCCTGTCTACGTCGATATCGATCCGAAGACATTCAACATCGATCCCGCGCGGATTGAGTCGGCGATCACGAAGCGGACGAAAGCCATCCTTCCCGTTCATCTCTACGGTCACCCGTGCGATATGGATCCCATTCGAGAGCTATCGCAGAAGTATGGAATCCCGATCGTCGAAGATGCTGCGCAGGCAATGGGGGCGGAGTACAAAGGGAAGATGGTGGGGGGAATCGGAGCGGTGGGCGCGATCAGTTTCTTCCCGAGCAAGAATCTCGGGGCATATGGAGATGGGGGAATGGTCGTGACGAACGATGATCGACTCGCGGAGCTCATCCGGATGATCACCATCCATGGATCTCGAATTCGATACAGGCACGAGATTCTTGGTGTCAACAGTCGCCTCGATGCACTGCAAGCGGCAATTCTGAGTGTCAAGCTGAAGTATCTCGACATGTGGAACAAGGCGCGACGCTCGTCTGCCGAGATTTATACCAGACTGCTGTCGGGACGCGACGTTGTGACGCCGAGCGAAGATGAGTACGCGCATCATATCTTCCATCAATATACGGTCCGTCTGAAGCATCGCGATGCTGTGGCCCGAGTGTTGGCGTCGAAGTCGATTCCTCATGCCATCTACTACCCGATTCCGCTTCATCTCCAGGAAGCATTCAAGTCGGTTGGTAAGCCGAAGGGAAGTCTTCCGATCACCGAACAGGCCACCGAAGAGGTCCTTTCGCTACCGATGCATTCGGAGCTTGCCGAGGATCAGCAGCGATCCGTCGTGGATCATCTCTTGAGGGCCGTCGAGCAGTCGAAATCCGTCTCATAAGAACTATCGATCATCGATTGTTGATTTATGATGAATAACCGAACGCTTGTGATTATCCCGACCTTCAATGAGGCGGAGAACATTCCGCAGATTGTTCCGGCCATCCTGAAGCAAGGACCCCACTTCGAGGTCCTTGTGGTCGATGACAATTCCCCCGACGGAACGGCTGACCTCGTGAAAGCACTTCAACAGTCGGAGAAACGGGTTCATCTCATCCAGCGCCAGGGAAAGCTGGGGCTCGGCACGGCATACGTTGCCGGATTCAAGTATGCTCTCCAACACAGCTTCGAATTCGTCTTCGAGATGGACGCCGATTTTTCACACGATCCGGTCGAGCTTCCCCGGCTCCTGAAGAAGGCGGAAACATGCGACGTGGTCATCGGGTCGCGTTACATCAGCGGTGTCAATGTGGTCAACTGGCCGTTGAAGAGACTGATTCTCAGCTACATGGCAAATCTCTATACCCGCGTCATCACGGGAATGCCCGTGCGCGATGCGACCGGAGGTTTCAAGTGCTACCGGCGACGCGTGCTCGAGAGTATCGATCTTGACGCCATTCATTCGAACGGATATGCCTTTCAAATCGAAACAAACTTTCTTGCGTACAAGAAGGGTTTCAAGGTCTGCGAAATCCCGATCATTTTCGTCGATCGGCGGGTTGGTGTTTCCAAAATGTCGAAGAAGATTATCCATGAAGCCGTCTGGATGGTCTGGAAACTGAAACTGAAGAGTATCTTTGGTGGCATCTAAGAGCAAACAACGGAAGAGACCTCTCTTCTCGGTCATCATCGTGAACTACAATGTTCGCGAATTCCTCCAGCATGCCCTCATGTCTGTTCAGAAAGCCATGAAGGGATTGCGAGGGGAGATCATCGTCGTCGACAATGCCTCGGATGACGGCAGTGTGGAAATGGTCAGGCGACGTTTCCCCTCCGTTCGTCTGATTGCGAGCGACGTGAATCTCGGGTTTGCAAAAGCCAACAACCTCGCGATCAGGACCTCAGCCGGGAAGTATCTGCTGCTTCTGAATCCCGATACCGTCGTTCAGGAAGACACGTTCACCACGCTGTTGAAGTTCTTCGATGAAAACGCCGATGTCGGCTTAGCAGGATGCAAGATCCTCAATCCCGACGGTTCGTTTCAGCTTTCGTGCCGGCGGAGTTTTCCGACTCCATGGGTGGCCTTCACCAAGATTTCCGGACTCAGCAGCCTGTTTCCGAAGTCGCGCCTCTTCGGGCGATACAATCTGACCTACCTCAGCGAAGATGAGTCGTATGAAATCGATGCGGTGAGCGGTTCGTTCATGATGCTCCGACGGGAGGTCATCGAGCAGGTGGGAGGATTGGACGAAGAATATTTTATGTACGGTGAAGACCTCGACTGGTGTTATCGGATTCAACAGGCAGGGTGGAAAATCTACTACGTGCCCACCACGAAGATCATCCACTATAAGGGGGAGAGTACGCGTCGGAGTGGTATCGATGAAATCAAGACGTTTTACGAGGCGATGCATCTGTTCGTCAAGAAACATATCGGTCGCTCATGGATCTCGACCCTAATCCTTCGAGCGGCGATCAGTCTCTCTTCACGACTTGCGATGATGCGCGAGTATCTTCGTCCGCTCTCAATCGGCCTGGTGGATATGCTGATTATCGACCTCTGTCTCATTCTTGCAGAGTTGATCTGGCTGGGGACGATCTTTTTCTTTCCGGCCTATGGGTATCCGATTGTCTATACCGTTCCCTCCCTGATCGTTGTCATCACGCTCTATGCGAGCGGTGTCTATACGCATCGTCGGATGTCCGTATCGCGGACATTTGCCGGTGTTGTCGTCAGTTATGTCCTCATTTCGGCGCTCGTGGCATTCTTCAAACAGTACGCATTCAGCCGCATGGTCATCGTTCTGTCGGGCGTCCTGGCGGTGGTTCTGCTGCCGGGGTGGCGGCTTCTCTATCGGATGAGGGGAAGCGCTTCGGTGAGCGGTCGGCATGGGTTGTTCGGCAAACGGACACTCATCGTCGGCACAGATGAGCATACGCGCAGACTCTATCGCCGCTTGCGCCAGCGGGTTGCGGAGGGTTTTCAGATCGTCGGATTCGTCGATACATCGCGTAGGTTTGTCGGCGAGAAGATCGATGGCCTCCCGATCCTCGGGAGTCTGGAAAATGTTGGAAAGGTCATTCATGAACATCGGATCAGCGATGTGATCTTCTCCACGGCAAAGCTGTCGTACAGCGACATTCTCTCGGTGATCAGCAGGACGGGTAACCGGCTCGTGAACTATCATCTGGTGCCCAGCACCCTCGAAGTGATCATCGGCAAAGGGAATGTTGATAGTCTCGACGATCTTCCGCTGGTGGAGATCTCGTACAATCTTGAGCGACCGTTCCATCGTATTGCGAAGCGAAGCGTTGATTTTCTGGTTTCGGGGTTGTTGTTGATTTCCGTGTATCCTTTCGTATATTGGAGACATCGACACTCACCCACAAAGGCCGGTCATATCCTGCTTGGACTTCCGGACGTATTCGTCGGACGGAAGTCACTTGTTGGCCCGCCGTCGCCGCAGGAATCGACAGATCCGGGCCGGCGGGGAGTGAACACCTCGTGGCTCGGCAAACCGGGATTGGCAGGGCTGGTTCAACTTCACGGAAACCGTCCGCTCACTGATGCAGAAGCGGAGCAGTTCAATCTTTACTACGCACGAAACCAATCGATGCTTCTCGATATGGAGATCCTCGTGAAATCGCTGTTTGTTTCGCCGGCTCGTCCGGCGGACGAGTTGCGATTTTCTACCGATGAATCCGCAGCGGGGAGACCGAAGCGGATTCGCAACGTGCGAGGGAAATCGTCTCGTAAGAGGGAGAAGTAGCCCATGGCAAAAGGAACTCTCGAATTTGAACGCCCGATCATTGAGCTGGAACAGAAGATTGAGGAAATGCGAAAGTACGCGGACAATCTCGACATCGCGGACGAGATTGGAACGCTCGAGAAAAAGGTCGACCAGCTCCGCGAAAGCATCTTCACGAATCTGACGCGCTGGCAGCGTGTCCAGCTTGCTCGTCATCCCGATCGCCCCTACACACTTGACTACGTCGGGATGATCATGAAAGACTTCGTGGAGCTTCACGGTGATCGACGGTACGCCGATGACAAGGCCGTGGTGGGAGGATTCGCCTCTCTGGAAGGGCGGACCGTCATGTTGATCGGTCAGCAGAAGGGGAGGGATACGAAGTCGAACCTCTATCGCAACTTCGGGATGATGAATCCGGAAGGATATCGCAAGGCGTTGAGATTGATGCAGTTGGCGGCCCGATTCGGAAAGCCGGTCATCACATTTCTCGATACGCCCGGGGCCTATCCGGGCATCGGGGCCGAAGAACGAGGACAGGCGGAGGCCATTGCGCGGAACCTTTTCGAGATGTCTCATTTGCCTGTGCCGATCGTTGCGACGATCATTGGGGAAGGGGCTTCAGGCGGTGCATTGGGGATCGGGATCGGAGACCGCATCCTGATGATGGAGAACGCGTGGTATTCCGTCATCGCTCCGGAATCGTGTTCGAGCATTCTGTGGCGCAGTTGGGACTACAAAGAGCAAGCCGCCGAGGCGCTCAAGCTGACTGCTCAGGATCTCGTCGAGCAGGGGATCGTGGATCGGGTTATCGCCGAGCCAATCGGAGGAGCCCACCGGAATCCCCAGAAGGCTGCATCTATTTTGAAAGACGTCCTCATCGAAGAGATCGACGGTCTCGCGAAGATCACGCCGGACAAGCTCATCAAGAAGCGCATCGAAAAGTTCTCCAAGATGGGGGCATGGAAGGAGTGACGGACGAGGGGCGCGGCATTCGCAGCATCACCCGCATTCGGGTACGCTATGCGGATACAGATCAGATGGGCTTTGTGTACCACGCGAAGTTCCTTGAGTACTTCGAACAGGCGAGAGCCGATCTCCTTCGGAGTCATGGCTTGCCGTACACCGAAATCGAAAAGCAGGGAATCTACTTTCCTGTCCTGGAAGCCTCGGCGCGATACAAACGTCCAGGCTTTTACGACGATCTTCTCGATGTCGAAGCGACAATGTCGGAGATCCCAACCACGAGAATCCGAATCGGGTACAAGATCTTTCGGGATGGTGATTCCAAACCGATTGTCGAGGGGCATACAATCCATGCGATCGTGAGTGCTGAATCGTCACGACCGGTGCGGATTCCGGAAAACATGCTGCGCATCATCGAGGGTGCATTTACCACGGGACCCCATCATGCTCAAAAAAGAACTCCTTGATATCCTCTGCTGTCCGAAATGCCGGGGAGACCTTGCCTACAACGAGCCCGCCGCCACACTGACATGCAAAGAATGCCGACGTGTCTATCCGGTGAAGGATGGCATTCCGATCATGCTTGTTGAAGAAGACAAAACTCCGTAGAATGATCCATCGCCGCGTCGGACTCGACGGCGAGACGATCGGATTCCTTCCCGAGGATTCATGATTGAGAAGATCTTCCAGCTCGGCAGAGAGGCAGCGATCTACGGTCTCAGTTCCGTCGTGGGTCGCTTCATCAACTTCCTTCTGGTCCCACTCTACACGAATTTTCTCCTTCCCTCGGAATACGGCGTCATCGCTACGCTGTACTCCTACATCGCATTTCTCTTCATCGTGTATGGATTCGGGATGGAAGCGGCATACATGCGCTTCGTCTCATCTCTTGAAATCGGCGACAAGAGGCAGAACTTCTCTGTACCGCTTGTCTCGCTCATCCTGACGTCGGTGCTTTTTTCCATTCTCCTTTCGACGTTTTCACGCAGTCTGGCGTCGCTCATTGGAATCACAGGGGAATACCACATCCTCATTCAGTACGCCGCCGGCGTGCTCTTGTTTGACGCGCTCGCAACGATTCCGTTCGCATATCTCCGGATGGAGAACAAAGCGATGACGTTCGCTTCCATCCGCGTCATCAACATCCTCTTGAATGTGACATGCAACGTCGTTTTGATTGTCGGATTCGGAATGAAAGCTGAGGGCATTCTCCTCGCAAATCTGATCGCGTCCGGGATGACATTCGGTATTCTCTTTCGATACGTCGCCCAGAACTTCACGTGGTCGTTCTCATTCCCGCTCTATCGCGAGCTGCTGAAGTTCGGCATTCCCTACATTCCTGCGGGACTTGCGGGCGTGGCAATGCAGGTCGTGGATCGGCCAATTCTGAAAGCGTTGACGAACGATGCGACTGTGGGTGTCTACCAGGCCAACTACAAGCTGGGAATATTTATGATGCTTGTCGTCGGCATGTTCGATTATGCCTGGCGTCCGTTCTTCCTTAAACACGCCTCTGAAGAGGGGGCCAAGGCCCTCTTCTCGCGCGTCTTCACCCTGTTCTGTGCGTTCATGCTCGGATTGTTCTTGGTTCTGTCCCTCTTTATCCGCGATATCGTGCAGATTCACGTCGCGGGGAAGCACCTGATACATCCTGACTACTGGTCGGGGTTGAGTATCGTGCCATGGATTCTCCTCGCCTATGTCTTCAATGGCGCATACGTGAATTTCGTGATCGGTGTGTATCTCCAGAAACAGACGAAGTATCTTCCGTATATCACCGGTGCCGGAGCACTGAGCAATATCGTTGTCAACGTTCTCCTCATTCCGGTCTATGGCATCACCGGTGCCGCGATCGCAACGCTCGTGTGCTACGTTGTGATTGCCGCCGGCATCTATGTTGTCTCTCGACGCTTCTATGAAGTTCGGTACGAATGGTCGAAGATCGGGCGTCTCGTGATTCTGACAGCCATTCTCTTCGGCGGCTACCTGTTGACCGGTCGGCTCGATCACGCGTTTGCCGATGCCGTTGTGCGGATTCTCATCGTCGTTGCATTCGCCGGACTGCTTCCGACCCTCGGGATCATCGAAACGAGCGAAGTGCAGGAGATCTTTCTCCGACTCAGAACATGGCGACCTCAACAACGTCCAGATTGAACGAAGCGCAGAGTCGGGTCATGCACAGAATCCTCCCCTTTATCCTCGTCGTTTTCCTCGCCATATACACCTCCTCCGTTGCTTATGCGCAAAGAACCCAAGGTATTTGCGGCTTTCCTCTCCTGAGCGATTCGCTTGCCGAAGCGGGATGGAAGAACACCCTGGCTCGCTTTCCGGGAATATCGGAGGCCGTCACCGCCTGGAACATCGAAAAAGGGACGGAGCCGCTCCGACTCGGCGTGCAAGAGTTGTTCTGGACCTTCAATTTCGAACGCTCGAATTTCGACACTGTACGAGCTGAGCTCATCGCAAGCGGATCATCGAGCCACGTGTGGGTAGCCCTCTCAGAGATGTCGAACGGACGGATCAGAGTCTCAGATGTAAGCGCCATCATTCAGGTGCTCGAACAAAAAACTCCGCGCGCCTCGAAGGATTCCACAAAAGGAATTCTCTCCCTCGTTCGACAGTACTTTGGAAATCCACCGAACATCAATTCCCAATTTGTCAAAGGGGCGGGGGATGGACGCACGCATGTCTTGATCTACGATATCAAGGACGGGGCCAAGCCGGGCGGCCTCTTCGTCAAGGGATATTTTCACCGCGTCGATGTTGACCCCACCTCGACCTCTTCCCTTTATAGCAACAGGCGTGATCTGCTGTACATTGATTCGTATCCGGGCATCATGGGATTCGACGGCAAGCGCGATATCGACAATTCGATGGATGTTCTGAGCCATGAGTTTCAACATCTTGTTCACTGGAACTACGATCCGTCGGAAATCAAATTCTTCAATGAAGGACTGTCGGAATACGCGCAACTCGTGACCGGTTACGGCCTTCGGGATCCGTCGCGTTATTACAGGAATACCAACGTGGCTCTTCTCGACTGGAGTGATAATTTGGCGGACTACGAGCGCGCGGGCCTCTGGACATACTACACAAGCGTTCAATTTGGGGATCAGTTCATTCGCGCGTTGACGCAGAATCCGAAGAGTGGTCTCGCGGGATTCGATGCCGCCGCGGCCCAGTCGGGGCTTTCAATCACAGTCGAGCGGGTTGCAGAAGATTTCTTCATCGCCAACGCGATCAACGATCGGAGCATCCATCCGGCCTACGGCTATCCCGGCACGCCAATGGGTTCCACGGTCGGATGGTATCGGGACTACCTGGGAGCGAACGGAAGCGGGAGTCGAACAAACCTCCAGCCGTTCGGTGTCGACTATCTGCGATTCAGGTTGGTGGATAGCATCCGGGTGTCGTTCCTATCTTCCTCCGAAGACCTAAGAATCAAGGCACTCCAAAAGACCGACCAGGGGATGCGCGTTCTCGATGTCCGATCCCCCGGAATCCACACGGCGACGTTTCGAGGCTCGTTGGTTTCGGAATTTGTCCTCGTCGTCTACAGCGGAAAGACATCCGGGCCGATGTCATACAGCGTTTCCAGCTTCGGCACCGGCCGAAAGAGCGGTGTGTTCGAGTATGCGCACGACGACGGCAAGACGTTCACGAATCCGAACACGATGCTGCGAAACAACGATACCGTGTTCGTCGTCTTCCCCGGGATCAGAGGTGCTCGGGTGGACAGCGTGAGGATGTGGTTCGAAACCCAGGGAGATGCTTCGTTGATGATTCGCGATGCCAATCCGACGTACGATATCTCGCTTCAACCCATGAGCGGTCTGGGTCAGCGGCCGAGATTCTCAGGGAATCCCGTTTCTTTCGCCGTTACCGATACGTCCCGCCTCGGAACCGGCGTCGATCTCCGCCAATACGACATCGGCGGGTATCCGGACTTCGTGGTTCAGGTAATCTACGGACCCGGAGCGCCCCACCCGTTGCTTCGGCGGGATATCATGCAGTCAAGCGTGATGAGCTATCTTTCGCTTAACGATCAGGCGAGTATGGGAAGGGTGATGTTCAGAAGCACGGGCGATTTCTATCTGCGGGCGTATCTCAGCCCGAGCGACATCGTCGAACGCGATCCTCTCCTTCTCCCAGAACGATTTGCTCTCTATCAGAATTATCCCAACCCGTTCAATCAACGCACAAGTATTTTGTACGAAATTCTCGATGAGAGCGCCGTGAGGTTGGCCGTGTACGATCTCCTCGGAAGGGAAGTCGCACTGTTGGTCGACGAGGTACAGTTGCCGTACGTCTACGAGGTGACGTTCAACCCGGACGGCTTGAGTTCGGGAATCTACTTGTATCGCCTGAACGCGGGATCATTCACTTCGACGAAGAAGATGGTGTACCTCAAGTAGGTTTCCCAGTGACGCCGGATTGATACTCCCCCCATTGTTCCGTATATTCATGCAACAGAAGAAGAGGAAGTTGATCTCGTGAAGAAAGACTCAGAGCGTTCGACGTGGACACCCACCAATCCGGAATTCGATAGCAACAACCCGATGCAAATCGGGGGACAGGCGGTCATCGAAGGGGTCATGATGCGTGCTCCAGGTTTGGTCGCGACTGCCGTGAGGAGGATGAACGGGGAGATTGTGGTGCGTCAGCATCCGTTCCAGTCGCTCAACGAAAAGTTCAAGCTCTCGAAGATTCCGATCGTGCGAGGTGCCGTGGGACTCGGGGACATGCTGTTCCTCGGAATCAAGACGCTGAATTGGTCTGCCGAGATTGCGATGCACGATGCGGAATTGGAGGAGGCGAAGAAAAAGGGAAACGGCATGGCGGTAATTCCGAAGAGGAAGGGACAAACGACGCTTACGCTCGTGGTGACGCTCGTCGTCGCGCTCACACTCGGGATCGCCATTTTCTTTGTGGCGCCGTTGTTTCTCACGTCGCATCTGTTCGATTTTGACGAAACCGCGCTCGCGTTCAATCTCGTGGCAGGTGGATTCAGGATTGCCATCCTGCTCCTCTATCTTGGGGCGATTTCGAGAATGAAGGATATTCGGCGCGTCTTCCAGTACCATGGCGCCGAACATAAGGCTGTCTTCGCGTTTGAGCTAAACGATCTCCTCGCCACGGAAATGGTTCAGAAGCGATCTCGATTCCATCCACGCTGCGGAACGAGTTTTCTGCTCATCGTGATGTTCATCGCGATATTATCGTTCAGCGTGCTCGATGCGATGATGCTGGACGTCGTCGATGAGTTGACGCTCCCGATTCGGTTGGCGACTCATTTGCCCTTCATTCCGATCGTCGGGGGATTGGCGTACGAGATCATCAAATTCTCCGCAAAGCACAGTGCCACACGGTGGGGACGTGTCGTCGTTGCGCCCGGACTCTGGCTTCAGCGGATTACGACGAAAGAGCCGGATGAGAGTCAAATTGAAGTGGCCATTGTTGCCCTGAAATGCGCGTTGGGCATCGGAGACCCGGCTCGTTACGAATACTCCCCCCAGCCGGTGAGGACACCGATCTATTCAGCAGATGTTTCATGAAACGTTTCGGGAAGGAAGGCCATCCATCGATTCAAGATGGAAGAGTGACGCAATGCAGGTGATGTATGTTTGACAGACTCGAAAACATAGCCCAGCGGATCGACGAGATTCGTGAACTGCTCAGCACCCCCTCCGTGGCCAGTGATCAGCAGCGCGCGCGAGAGCTGGGACGGGAATTGCGGACACTGGAGCCGATTGTTGAGACGTACCGCAAGTACAAGCGAGCACAAAACAACTATGCCGGCAGCAAAGAAATCCTGGAGACCGCGAAAGATCCTGAGATGAAAGCGCTGGCACAAGAAGAATTCGATGCTTCGAAAGAAGAGCTGGCTCTCCTGGAAGAGGCACTAAAGTTGCTCCTTGTTCCGAAAGACCCCAACGACGACAAGAACTTCATCATGGAGATACGCGGGGGGACGGGGGGAGAAGAGGCGGCTCTCTTCTCGGCCGATCTCTATCGCATGTACACACGGTATGCCGAACGCAAAGGTTGGAAGGTGGAGCTGCTCGACTGGAGTGAAACTGGGAAGGGCGGATTCAAGGAGATTGCGTTCGCGGTGACGGGCGAAGGGGGATACGGAATGATGAAGTTTGAGAGCGGCGTGCACAGGGTCCAGCGAGTTCCGGAGACGGAAGCCCAGGGGCGCGTGCACACCTCGGCGGCGTCCGTGGCCGTTCTGCCGGAAGTCGAGGATGTCGAGGTCGAGATCAATCCCGCCGATCTGCAGATCGACACATATCGCGCCGGCGGAAAGGGGGGACAGAATGTCAACAAAGTCGAGACTGCCGTCCGCATTACCCACAAGCCGTCAGGCATCGTTGTGGCCTGTCAGCAGGAACGGTCGCAGCATCAGAACCGCTTCCGGGCGATGAAAATGTTGAGGGCGAAACTGTACGAAGTGAAAATCCAGGAGCAGAACGCTTCGGTGGCGGCACAGCGGAAGTCAATGATCAAAACGGGCGACCGCAGCGACAAGATCCGTACGTACAACTTCCCCCAGAATCGGGTCACCGATCATCGCATCGGACTCACACTGTACAATCTCGGACAGATCATTGATGGCGATCTGGATGAGTTGATTGAGAAACTGCGGATAGCCGATAGGACGGAAAAACTTCAGGCGATGAGTTGATGCTGCAACAGCGCGACATCCTACTCGCCGCGTGAACTCAACGTTCGCACCCTCCCAAAGAATCCCTTCAAGAGTTCCTCGCTCTCACGATCACAAATCCCGGCGATGACATGCGGATTGTGATTGAGTCGCTTGTCCTCTGGAATGGAAAAGAGCGTACCGCACGCCCCCGCCTTCGGATCGTACGAGCCGAAGACGAGCGTCCGAATCCGGGCCAGCACAATTGCCCCTGCGCACATGGGACATGGCTCAAGCGTGACGTAGAGCGTACAGCCCTCGAGCCGACGCGATTGGAGGTGATTGGCCGCGGCGGTGATCGCAATCATCTCGGCGTGTGCGGTGGGATCCTGCAGGCGCTCGATTTGATTGCAGCCGCGTCCGATGATTTTCCCTTCGTGCACGACGACAGCCCCGACCGGTACTTCGTTCTCTACAAATGCTTTTTCGGCTTCCCGCAGGGCCTGCTTCATCCACTGTTCATGAAGGGACATTCTCTTTTCCATGTGAGGTGATCGGGCCGAAAGGGGTGGTGACGGTCTGGTATGTCTGGGCCCGGGAGAAGTCTGCCAGCGATTTTGCGATGCGATCGGCGCTTTCGCGGATTTCCTTGATAAACTCCAGCACCTCCGGGTTCTCCGTTGCGGAACGCTCCGCCTTTCTCGAATACGCAAAGATGATCGTCAGCGGATTGTTGATGTCGTGCTGGAGGGCACGCACGACTTCGTGTAGCGTGTTCAACTGCGTTTCCTTGAGTTCGATCTCTCGCTGGCGAATGATTTCGTCCTTTTCTCTTTGAAGCAGTTTGGCGCGGTAATCGATGATTTTCACAAGCGCGTAGGACAAGAGCCACATCCAGAGAAGAGCGTCAAAGTTCTGAAAAAGATCCAGAACGGAATGCGATTCATCCTTCACATTCTGATAGAAATCCATCGTCGCAAAGAAGAAGTAGAGGTAAATGATGTACCCTGAGAGGACCGCCGGGTACTTGATGAAGAATTCCTTCACGACGGTGTATGTTCGCTTCAAAACGCTCATAGAGGATCTCCTGGGAAGGTTCTGCGACGGAGCGTGATCTTGACGTTGCGGAGGATGAATGTCAGATGTGAATGCGGTATCTGCAGGGACGCACCGGTCGATGTCCGGCGTCGCCGCCTGAGTTCAGACGCGATTGTCGTGGGGCGCGTGTGCAGAGGATTCGGCTTCCTGATATGACGGTAAAAATGTTGCGAAAAAAAGTAGACTGAATCAAGTTCTCAGCTTCGAGAAGATTGGCGAGTCTCGTTGACCCGTTCGGCTCGGCGAGTGTGTGCAGCATCTCCTCGCGGTCTTTGAGCGGCGGTGCGACATATCGTTGCTAATATTTTCACTTTTCTCTACCTTCTTCCCATTCGTTTGATCAGGAACTGACAGGAGCGCTCATGCGAACATCCAATGTCTTCTTCTTCCTTTTTGTTTTTGGCTCCTCGATCGTCTTTTCGCAAGACAAGAAACTCACCAACGAGCTGATTCACGGATCGGGGCCGTTCACGACCAGATCTCCGGCAAACGTCCGTTGGATCCAAGGAGGAAAAAGCTTCAGCTACCAGGAGACCGATCCCGAGACGCCCGCCGTGCGTCTCCGCGTGCACTCCGTCAGTTCAGGGAGGGACGAGGTCATCCTCGATACGAAGGCTCTCACGTCGGGAGACAAACCGTTTAGTTTTTCCGGCTACCAATGGTCTCCAGACGAGAAGTCAATTCTTTTCACGACAGCGCCCCCTGCCCGCCAGTACTTTTCCCGAGCTATGCCTTCGGGACCGCTGTTTCTCTATGATCTCGCACACAAGACTCTTCGGAAGGTGACGGACGGGGGTGAGCGGGTCTACAACCAGAAATTCTCCCCGGATGGAAAACTCATCGGGTATGTCCGCGAGAACAACATCTATGTTCTCGATATCGCGTCGGGACGGGAATCGAGAATGACCCAGGATGGAGCGCTGTCGGTCATCAACGGAAAGTTCGATTGGGTCTACGAAGAGGAGTTCGGCATCCGAGACGGCTGGAGGTGGTCGGGCGACGGCAAACAGATTGCTTTCTGGCAGCTCGATGAAGAACGTGTTCCTCAGTTCAATATGATCAACCACGGCTCGCTCCGTTCCGATCTGATGCCCATGAAGTATCCGAAAGCGGGAGATCCAAATTCGGTTGTGCGCATCGGAGTGGTCGATCTCGCGACAAACCGGACAGTGTGGCAGGATATTGGGAACTCGGCCGATCAGTACATCCCGCGCATCCAGTGGATGCCAGGCACGGGTCGGCTCGCCATCACGCGCCTGAATCGGCTTCAGAACCGGGTTGAGCTACTCAGCGCCGACATCACATCCGGCCAGACGAAACCGTTCTTCAGCGAGACCGAGAAGACATGGATCGATATCCACGATGATCTGACATTCCTCAAGCGGGGCGATGCATTCCTGTGGACTTCTGATCGGGACGGTTATTCTCACATTTACCTGTTTGGGATGGACGGGAATCTGAAGAACCAAATCACCCGCGGGGCATGGGAAGTTATCAACGTGGTTCATGTGGATGAACAAGGGGGACGCATCTTCTTCATGGCCGGAGAAAAATCGATCTTCGAACGGCATTTGTACGTCGTCGGCATGGACGGCAAAGGCTTCAAGCGGATTACGCCCGGCAACTTCAGCTACTCCGTAAACCTGTCCCCCGATGGCAATCACTTCATCGGGACCTTTTCCACGGCAACGACACCACCCAAAACGGCCCTCTTCTCGACGACCGGCAAGTTGATCCGAATGCTCGAAGAAAATTCATCGGTCCCGCTTTCGGAGTACACCTTCGGTTCCTTTGAGTTCTTCAAGTTCTCGACTTCCGATGGGGTACCACTCAACGGTTGGATGATCAAGCCCCCGGATTTCAATCCTGCTAAGAAGTATCCGGTGCTCATGTACGTCTATGGCGGGCCCGGTTCACAGACGGTCGTAAACGCCTGGGGGGGCTCGCGATATCTCTGGCATCAAATGCTGGCACAGGAAGGGTACATCGTGGTCAGCGTCGACAACAGGGGAACCGGGATGCGCGGCAAGGAGTTCAAATCGATTACTTATCGGAACCTCGGAAAATGGGAGGTGAATGATCAGATCGAGGCTGCAAAACATCTGCGCACGCTGCCGTACATCGACGGGACGCGTATCGGGATCTGGGGTTGGAGCTACGGTGGGTACATGGCTTCTCTCTCTCTCCTCGTCGGTACGGATGTGTTCAAGGCCGCCGTCGCCGTTGCTCCGGTAACGGACTGGAAATTCTACGACACGATCTACACCGAACGGTTCATGCAACGTCCGGAGGACAATGAAAGCGGATACCGCGAGAGCGCTCCGATTACTCACGCGGCCAAACTAAAAGGGAAACTCCTCCTGGTGCACGGGACAACCGACGACAACGTGCATTGGCAGAACGCACTCCAGCTGGCTGACGCGCTTCAGAAAGCGGGAAAACAGTTCGAGACGCTCTACTACGTCAACAAGAATCACGGGATTTCAGGCGGAAACACGAGAGTCCATTTGCACGATCGCATGACGCAATTTCTCAATGAAAGTCTCAGGGAACACTAGCAGGTTGTTGAAAGAATACTTTTCTGTCATTCTGAAGGAGCCCTGCCTGCCGGTTCACCCGCCGAAGGTGGGCAGGCAGGGAAGCGACTGAAGAATGACATTGGGCCTCGTTTTTCAACACCCCGCTAGACCCACAACGATGCGTGACCGACGACTCGTCGGTCCATGCGGTTGAATCTTTTTCACTATTCTCTCGGACCAATACGATCGGAACTGACATGAAAGCGAAGTTGTCGCGCATCTTCACCGGGTCGTTGGATATTATCGAACGGGTGGGAAACAAGCTGCCGCATCCGGCGACGTTGTTCGCGATTCTCACGCTGGCGGTTGTCCTTCTTTCTTGGATCGGGGACCTTGTCTCCCTCAGTGTGCTCCATCCGGTAGATCAATCGAAGATCATCGTCCGGAGTCTCTTGAGTCCGGACGGCATCCGCTGGTTCTACAAGAACATGGTGGCGAACTTCGTCGGATTCCCTCCGCTGGGGCTCGTCCTCGCCGTTATGATCGGCATCGGCGTCGCCGAAGGATCGGGATTGTTCACTGTCCTGATCCGGGCGATGGTGCTGAATGCCCCGAAGCGATACATCACGGCGTCACTCGTTGCCGCGGGCATTCTCTCCCATCTGGCTTCAGAAGCCGGATACGTGATTCTCATTCCCCTTGGAGCCGCGCTCTTTTATGCGCTGGGGAGACACCCGATGGCCGGACTGGCTGCCGCGTTTTGTGGCGTGTCGGGGGGATTCGGGGCAAACTTCCTGATCGGGTCGATCGATCCCGTTCTGGCCGGGCTTACGCAGTCGGCGGCTCAGATCCTTGAACCGGCCCGAACCGTAAATCCTGCGGTCAACTACTATTTCATGTTCGCCTCGGCGGTGATGCTCGTCTTTGTCGGCACATTCGTCACCGAAAAGATCGTGGAGCCGCGATTGGGAAGATATGATGGGAGTGCAGAAAAGATTCCGATCGACGCGATCACTCCGCTGGAGAGAAAGGGACTCATCTACGCCGGCCTCTCGGCGTTGTTCGTCGTCGTGTTGCTGGGTATCTCCGTCATTCCGGAAAACGGTGTCTTGCGGGATCCGGTGACCAAAGGAGTACTCCATTCACCCTTCCTGGATGGGATCATCACTGCTATCGCCGCGCTCTTCTTCATCCCCGGTCTGGTCTACGGCATTGTGGTCGGGACGATCAAGAACGACAAAGATTTGATGAAGCACATTATTAAGTCGATGGGCGCGCTCGCGATGTATATCGTGCTGGTCTTCTTCGCTGCCCAATTTGTGGCGACGTTCCGACAAAGCAATCTTGGTCTGGTGCTCGCGATCGACGGTGCTCAGCTGCTCAAGAATATCGGCCTGACAGGTATCCCGCTCATCGTGGCATTTATCGTCCTCTCGTCGTTCATCAACCTATTCATGGGAAGCGCCTCGGCGAAGTGGGCAATTATGGCTCCGGTCTTCGTCCCGATGTTCATGCTGCTGGGGTATCATCCCGCCCTTACACAAGCGGCGTTTCGGATTGGAGACTCGGTGACGAATGTCATTACACCGATGATGAGCTATTTCGTCCTGATTGTCGCGTTTGCCCAGAAGTACGGCGAGAAGCAGGGGATCGGAACGATCATCTCGACGATGATCCCATACACGATCGTCTTTCTGATCACCTGGACACTGTTGATGGTCGGTTGGATGCTTCTGGGGGTACCACTGGGACCCGATGGATTTCTCTTCCTGTAAGACGACAGCAAAGGGGGACCGGCGGCGGGATCTCTCGCCGCAATCGTGCGCTGATTATGACAACGCAAGATCGTTCAGAAGACCGCGGAGTTCCGATCCGGTGAGAGAGCGTTGCTCACCGGGGGAGAGGGAGCGGAGCGTGAGGGATCCGATTTTGGTTCGCACGAGTCGAAGTGTCGGATATCCGACGGCCGCCGTCATTCGTCTCACCTGCCTGTTCCGCCCTTCCGTGAGAATTACTTCCAGCCACGTCGTGGGGATGCTCTTCCGCGTTCGGACGGGAACGGGGCGGGGTGGAAGATCCGGCTCGGAATCGAGAAGGCGCACAAGGGAAGGTTTGGTGCGATATCCCTTGATGGTGACGCCCGTCTGAAGTCGATGGAGCGCCTCGCGTGTGGGTACACCTTCAACCTGCACGAGATATGTCCGTTGATGAGCGAAGCGGGGGAGTGTCAGGCGATGGTTCACTCTGTTGTCGTTCGTGAGGAGCAGGAGGCCCTCGCTATCGACATCGAGCCGGCCCGCGACATAAACATCGGGGGGAAAGGGCCCATATGCCGAAAGCCCGGGATTACCGGATTCAGATGTGAACTGGCTGAGCACACCGAACGGCTTGAAGAAGAGGATGTAGTGCTTGGTGCGGTTCGATCTCTTCGATTCCATGCAACGAATATAGTCAACGGTGTTTCGTTCGACAACCGCGAGTGCAAAAAAAATCCCCTGCGCGACGCAGGGGATCTTCCGTTTCTTCCACCGCCGGACGGCGGTCTACAGTTCGTCAGCGACTTCTTCGTCCTGTTCCTCGATCCCATCCGGTTCCTGGGTCTTCGAGGCATCGACAAAGCGAAGCAATTCGGTCTTCTTGCTGAATTTGACGATCACTTTTGCCCCGTTGGCGAACGTCCCGCGGAGGATTTCCTCTGCAAGCGGATCCTCAACGTATTTCTGGATTGCGCGTTTCAATGGGCGAGCGCCGAATGCCGGATCATATCCCTTGTCGGCAAGGAATTCCCTTGCCGCCGGGGAAAGCTCGATCGTGATCCCCATCGATTTCATGCGGGAAAGGAGATCGCGCGCCTCGATAGCGATGATCTGCAAAATATGGTTTCGTTCGAGACTGTGAAACACGATTGTCTCATCGACGCGGTTCAAGAACTCCGGATTGAAGACGCGTTTGAGTGCCTCCTCGATGCTCCCTTTCATGGCCTTGTACTTGTCGGCCGGCGTTGCCGCGCCAAATCCGAGTCCACCGGTCGACTTGATGTCGCGCGACCCGATGTTAGACGTCATGATCAAGATCGTGTTCTTGAAATCGACGCGTCGGCCCAGACTATCTGTCAAAATCCCATCGTCGAGCACCTGGAGCAGAATGTTGAACACGTCCGGATGCGCCTTTTCGATTTCATCCAGCAGAACGACTGAATAGGGTTTGCGTCGCACCTTCTCGGTCAGCTGACCCCCTTCTTCGTATCCAACGTATCCCGGCGGGGCACCGACGAGCCGCGAAACCGAAAACTTCTCCATGTACTCGCTCATGTCGATCCGGATCAGGGCCTCATCCGAATCGAAGAGATATCGGGCGATGCACTTCGCCAGCTCGGTCTTTCCGACTCCGGTGGGGCCAAGGAAGATGAATGATCCGATCGGACGCCTCGGATTCTTCAGCCCCGCGCGGGCCCGACGAATCGCCTTCGTCAGCTTCTCAATGGGCTCATCCTGTCCGATGATTGATTTCTTGAGGGCATCCTCCATGTTCAGGAGCTTTTCGGATTCGCTTTGGGCGACCCGCTGGACAGGGATACCGGTCATCATCGCAACGACGGCGGCGCACTCCTCTTCATCCACATCGTACACGGTATCCGACGCCTTCAATTCCCATTCGCGCTTCGCGATCTCGAGATCGTTGAGCAGTTTCTTTTCGAGATCACGCAACCGAGCGGCCTCTTCGAAATTCTGGCTCTTGACAACCTGGTTCTTCGACTGCTTGATCTTATCGATCTCTTCTTCGAGCTTCAAAATCTCTTTCGGCACAACAATGTTGGCGAGATGCACCCGCGAGCCGGCTTCGTCCATCACATCGATGGCCTTGTCCGGTAGATATCGGTCGGTAATGTACCGGTCGCTGAGTCTGACAGCCGCTTCGATCGCGGCGGGTGTATACAAAACCCCGTGGTGCTCCTCGTACTTTTGCTTGATGTTCTCAAGGATTCGGATGGTCTCTTCAACGGTTGTCGGGTCGATCATGATCTTCTGGAAGCGTCGATCGAGCGCGCCATCTTTTTCAATGTACTGACGGTATTCGTCGAGCGTGGTTGCACCGATACATTGCAGGTCTCCTCGCCCCAGTGCCGGCTTGAACATGTTCGAGGCATCAAGCGAACCGCTCGCACCCCCAGCGCCGACGATGGTGTGAAGCTCATCGATGAAGAGGATCACGTCCTTTGCCTTTTCAAGCTCGTTCATGACCGCTTTCATTCGTTCCTCGAACTGTCCACGGTACTTCGTCCCGGCTACAAGGGCGGCCAGATCGAGCGTGACTACGCGCTTTTCATGTAGTACCCTGGAAACCTTTTTCTGAACGATCCGGATGGCGAGACCTTCCGCAATAGCAGATTTTCCGACACCGGGTTCCCCGATCAGCACCGGATTGTTCTTCTTGCGGCGGCTCAGAACCTGCGCTACTCGCTCGATCTCCTTTTCCCGGCCAATTATCGGATCAAGCTTGTCCTCGAGGGCCAAACGGGTCAAATCTCGGCCAAAATTGTCGAGAACAGGAGTCTTCGATTTTTCGTGCTTCTTTTCGGTCGATGGGGCAGTCGGCGGGGTCGAGGGCTTGCCAGAAATGATATTGTCCAGCTCATTCCGAACAACGTCATAGTGGACGTTGAACTGATGCAGGATCTGCGCGGCGATGTTGTCGTCATCCCGAAGGAGGGAGAGGAGTAGGTGCTCCGTCCCGATCACGTCCGACTTGTAGAGCTTGGCTTCGAGGTAGGTGATCTTCAGAACCTTTTCCGCCTGTTTGGTCAACGGGATATTGCCGATGGTCAGCGTACCCCCCGAAGTGCGAACCGTGTCCTCAATGGCCTTCTTCAGGCGGTAGAGATCAACTCCGAGGTTCCGGAGGATCTTTACGGCGATCCCTTCTCCCTCGCGGATGATGCCAAGCAGGAGATGCTCCGTCCCGATGTAGTCGTGGCCGAGTCGCAGCGCCTCTTCCCGGCTCAGTTTGATGACATCCTGCACTCGGTTTGAAAAATTACCTTCCATTGTTCCCGCCCGCTTCTTGAAGATTGACTAACTGTAAAACGGCATTTCGTCTTCGAAAGTTTCAATGCCAATATAGCCAAATTTGCGAGGGGTGTCAAGAAAACGACTTTTCCCTGTTTCGATCGTCTAACATGAAATCACAGTGTCGACGTGGGAGCGCGTGGAACGTGTGTTTTTTTGACTTTCTATGCAAAATGCGTTAAATTTTATGTCGACTTCGCACGTGAGGATGAATTTTGGCGCTTAAGAAGGCCACGGGAAAAGACAAAGAACTGCAGGACCGTTTGCTCGCTGACGGCGCGATCCCACAGCACATCGCCATTATCATGGATGGAAACGGTCGTTGGGCCAAACGACGAGGCATGCCGCGGATCGCCGGTCATCGGGAGGGAGTGAATGCCGTTCGTGATATCGTGGAAACGTGCGGTCAGCTCGGCGTCAAGTTTCTTACCCTGTATGCATTCTCAACGGAGAATTGGAAACGGCCGGGGGACGAAGTTTCCATGCTCATGCGTCTTCTTCTCAAGGCGCTGAGGGACGAGCGCGATCGACTCCACCAAAACGAAGTGCGATTGAAGGCGATCGGGAATATCTCTGCTCTCCCGCAGGATGTTCAGGATGAATTGCTTGAAGCGATCGATCTCATGCGCAACAACACAGGTCTCACCCTGGTCCTCGCTCTCAGCTACAGCGGTCGCTGGGACATCACGAACGCAGTCCGAAAGATCCACGAAGATGCCACGGCGGGAAAGATCGCTCGAGAGCAAATCACGGAAGAGCTTTTCGATACGTACCTTTCAACAAAGGAATTTCCCGACCCAGATCTGCTTATCCGAACGAGCGGTGAACTCCGCATCAGCAATTTCCTCTTATGGCAATTGGCCTACAGTGAAATGTATATTTCTCCCGATTTCTGGCCTGATTTTCGACGGAAGAGCCTCTACAAGGCGGTTTCAGAATATCAAAAACGGGAAAGGAGATTCGGAATGACCAGCGAACAGGTCCGACATACCTCCTCCCGCGGAACGAAGTACTTTGAAAGGCTTCTCAAAGGTGTTGCCAAGCCCTAACGTTGCTCCCCGCATCCTGCTGCTCGTTGCTCTCTGCTCATCAGTACTCGCCGCTCAAACGCGACCCGAGGTTTACAAGATCCTTGGGATTTCGGTCGAAGGGTTGGGTTCGGCGGAACAGCAAGCCGTTCTTGCGACCACGGGATTGAAGGCGGGCGACGAAATCAACGTTCCAGGGGACGAAACCCGAACGGCAATCCAGCGCCTGTACCAGCTGAAGTTGTTCGATGATATTCAGATCCTGATCGAACGCAGGGTGCAGGATGGCGTCTATCTGTTGATCCGCGTGACCGAGAATCCCCGGTTGGAGGCCCTGGAGATTGTCGGGAACGACGAATTGAGCGAGAGTGACGTCCGAAAGCAATTCACATTGACCAAAGGGCAACTGTTGATGCGTCACGAGCTTGCACGAATGTCGAAGCTCCTCGAGGGAGAGTACGCAAAAGAGGGATACCTCAATGCGACGGTACGAACGGAGCTTGTGGCATCTGCCGATACGCTCAGCCGGAGGAAGATTCTCAAGGTCATCATTGAGGAGGGCCCGAAAGTTAAAGTCGATCAGATCGAGTTTCACGGGAATGTTGCCTTCGACGATGGTGATTTGAAGGGAGCGATGGGTGAAATCAGCGAGCGTCGCTGGTGGAAGTTCTGGGCGACGAACAAGTTCGATCAGAAGAAGTATGAGGAGGACAAGAAGCTGATTGTCGGCTTCTACCGCAAGAACGGCTATCGGGACGCCGAAATATTGCGCGACTCGCTCTCCTACGATGCGTCGAAACGGTACCTGCGCATCGAACTGTGGGTGAATGAGGGTCCGCAATATAAGATTCGGAATATCACCTGGGAAGGAAACACGAAATACAAGGCGGAGTTCCTGAATGCTCGGCTGGGATTTGTCCACGGCGACATCTATGACAAAGAGAAGTTCAACGAGAACCTGTATCGCAGCAAAGATGAGTCCGATGTTGCCTCACTCTACTATGACAACGGATACTTGTTGTTCAACGTCGAGCCGGACGAGATTCGGGTTGGAGAGGACAGTCTGGACATCGTGCTGAGGGTCAGGGAACGAAACCAATTCCGGATCGGAAGAGTCCTCGTTTCCGGGAATACCAAAACATATGAAAAGGTGATCCGGCGCGAGCTTCATACCCGTCCCGGCGACTATTTCAGCAAGGCCGCGATCATGCGGAGCGTCCGGCAGCTCGCCCAGCTCAATTACTTCAATCCGGAAAAAATTCGTCCCGATTACCGCATCGTGGATGAAAAAAACGTGGATCTCGAGTACGGCGTGGAAGAAAAATCGAGTGACACGTTCAACATGTCGGTTGGGTACAGCGGATTCTTCGGGTTCAATGGTGGATTCGGACTGACATTCAACAATTTTTCGATTTCAGAACCGTTTCGCGGCGGCGGGGGCCAAGTCCTGAATTTTGAGTGGCAGTTCGGGGAAGGGAACCGGTACCGTACGTTTACGATCGGTTTTCAAGAACCGTGGATGTTCGACACCCCGACGCTGTTTGGATTCAATATCTCCGATACGCGTGTACTCTATTTCGATGTTGATTATCGCGTGACCGGCGCTTCCGTGCGAATCGGTCGGCGGCTCAAATGGCCCGATTACCTCTTTCGCGGCGACTGGACCGTGCGATACCAGCGAACCGATGTGGTGAGCGCAGGCGATTTCTACCGGCCGGGGGTGACCACACAGCTCGGCGTCGCACAGGTAATTTCCAGGAACAGCACAGACAGTCCGATCTTCCCGACGATTGGCTCGAGCTTCTCGCTTCTCACCGAGGTCAACGGGGGTCCGTTCCTTCCCGGATCTGCCAGATTTCACAAGCACGTGTTCAATGCCGATTGGTTCATCCCGATTTTCGGCAATCAGAGAATCGCCCTTGCCCTCTCGACCACCTTCGGCTTCATCTTCGGCTTCGAAGAGAATTCCCCCATTCCGTATCAGGACTACTTCTACATGGGAGGGACGGGGCTCGGACAGTTCTCGACCACTCCGCTTCGGGGGTACGAGGATCGTTCCATCGGATCTCGGACGCCGGGAAACAACATCATCGGCGGCAAAGGGCTGATCAAGCATTCGGCCGAACTGCGATTCGCGTTGGCGATCAATCCCATCCCGATCTATACGTTGCTCTTTGCGGAGGCAGGCAATACGTGGGGTGAGACGAAGCTCATAGATCCGCTGGATCTCAAACGCTCCGCGGGTTTGGGTCTGCGTCTACTCATCAATCCGATCGGATTGGTTGGTTTTGATTATGGATACGGATTTGATTCGACCACTCCGTTCGCTCCCGCGTCGGGTTGGAAGTTTCACTTCCAGTTCGGAAGAGGGTTCTAGTTTCTTCGCATACACAAATACATCATCCAAATAACCGAGGTAATCGTGAAAAGAACAATCCAAATCGTCCTGACGGTCATCCTGGCACTCGCCCTTTTTGTATCGATGTCGAGTGCGCAGGGAATCAAAGTCGCGTTTGTCGACTCCGATATCATCCTGCGTGATCTGCCCGAAGCGCAGAAAGCCCGGAAGGAAATCGAGGAGACCGTGAAGGGCTGGCAGGAGGAGCTCGAAAGAATGTCCGCAGAGTTCCAAAAGGGGTTAGAGGAATATCAGCAGAAACAGGCGCTCTTCAATCCGGAGAAAAAACAGGCCGAAGAAAAGCGACTTGCCGAGCTGCAGCAGAAAGCCCGTGAGTATCAGATGTCGAAGTTCGACACCCAGCGTGGTGAGCTGGGCACCGTCCAGGAACGAAAGCTTGGACCGATCCGGGAGAAAGTTCTTGAGGCAATCGAGGCGGTCGCAAAGGAAGAGGGATTCAGTTTCGTATTCGACAAAGTGGGCGATGCTGTTCTTCTCTACGGCGACGCGAAGTTCAATATTACCTACAAGGTTCTCGATCGTCTGAAGAGGGGCGCGGCGGTCGCACCCAAAGGAAAGTAACCGGGAGAACGCTGGCTCGGATCCACAGGGTCCGAGCCAGTTCGTTTTTCACATTTCTCCAAATTCTCAGGATCACCATGCGGATACGTGCGTTGGTAGTTCTCGCGATCGTTTCGGCCGTCTCGCTCTCCGCGCAGATGAAGATCGGACATGTAAGCTCGGAGTACATCCTCAAACAACTCCCCGATGCGCAGGATGCGCAGAAGCAACTCGATGGGTTGGTCGTTGATTGGCAGAACGAGCTGAACAAAATGCAGAAGGATTGGGAGCGCAAGTTCGACGAGTACGACAAGCGGAAACTGATCATGACCGAACAGCGACGGGCTGAATCGGAACGCGAGCTGCGTGAGCTCGACCAGAAGATCGTCGAATTCCGGAACAAGAAGTTCGGTCAGAACGGCGAGCTCTTCATGAAGCAAAACGAGCTGATGAAACCCGTTCAAGACCGCGTCTTCAAGGCAATTCAGGAGATCGCCGTCGAGCTCGAGTACGACTACGTCTTCGACAAGAGCGGCGAAATCCTTCTGATGTATGCGAACCAGACTCACGACCTCACACAAAAAGCCCTGGAAAAGCTTCAGGCACCGGGATCTTCTCCCAAGCAACAGTAGGCCAGATCGCATGCGCATATCGGACATCGCAGCGTGGTTTAATGGTGATGTGGTCGGGGACGGGAGTACCGAAATCACCCGCGTTGCCAAAATCGAAGAAGCCGGTCCGAACGAGATCACCTTTCTGGCTAATCCGAAGTACGAGAAGTTTCTCGCGCAGACAACGGCGTCGGCCGTCCTGGTAGCCCGGTCGGTCGATCGGTCGCGGCTTCCGGCCCGCGCCAACCTGGCGTTCGTCCTCGTGGACGATCCGTATCTTGCATTCCTCACAGTGCTGAAGCGATTGACTCCTGTTGTGGATCCCCTGCCGCATGGAATCCACTCGACAGCCGTTGTCGCCCCGACCGCGAAAATCGGGAAGAATGTTTCTCTGGGCGCCTATGTTGTCGTTGGGGAGGGGGCGAGCGTTGGAAACGAAACGCGCATCGGCCATGGGTCGGTCATCGGGCCGTATGCCGAGATCGGAGAGCAGTGTTCTCTGCATGCCAACGTCGTCGTCTATCAGCAATGCAGACTCGCAAACAGAGTTGTGATCCATAGCGGGACGGTCGTCGGAAGCGATGGATTTGGATTTGCTCCCAAGCCGGACGGGACGTATGAGAAGATTCCACAATTGGGAATCGTCGTGATTGAAGATGACGTGGAGATCGGATCGAACTGTTCGATCGATCGTGCAACGATTGGAGAAACGGTGATCAAACGCGGGGTCAAGCTCGATAACTTGATACAAGTTGCCCACAATGTGACGATCGGCGAAAACACCGTGCTTGCCGCGCAAGTTGGAATCAGCGGCAGCACGAAAATCGGAAGTCAGAACAAGATCGGCGGCCAGGTGGGAATTGCTGGTCATCTTGAGATCGCCGACGACACTACGATGCTTGCCCAATCGGGAATTTCGAAATCGGTCAAGGAAAAGGGAAAGGTGCTTTTCGGGTATCCGGCGAAGGAGCAGGGCAAAGCGGCGCGGATTGAAGCCGCACTTCGTTCGCTCCCGGAGCTCATTCTGGAAGTTCGATCGCTGCATGAAGAAATCGCCAGACTGAAAAACCGTCTTGAGAAGAACGGGACGGAATCGAAGTAACGAGATCATGTTCCACAACGAATGACTTGCCATGCTCGTCCATCAACGCACAATCAAGAAGCCAGCCTCTATTTCGGGAGTCGGTATCCATACCGGCGTCACGACAAAGCTGACATTCAAACCCGCTCCTCAAGACTACGGCATACGCTTCCGCAGGGTCGATGTCGGCGGGGCACCAGAGATTCCGGCCGACGTTGATCACGTCGTCGACATTGCTCGGGGGACGACACTTGGGATCGGAGACGTCCGCGTCCATACCACGGAGCACGTTCTTGCGGCGCTGGTCGGTCTCCAGATCGACAACATCATTATCGAAATGGACAACAAGGAGCTTCCAATCGTCGACGGAAGCGCAAAGGCGTTTGTCGATCTTCTTCTGAGTGCCGGGCTTGAAGATCAGGACGCGCCGAAGGATTATCTGATCATCGACCAGACGATTCACTACCAGAATGAGGAAAAAGGAGTCGATATCGTCGCACTCCCGACCGATGATTTTCGCGTCAGCGTGATGATCGACTACAACAATCCGGCACTGGGGAGCCAGCATACCGGCCTGTTCAATCTCGAACGCGAGTTCGTCTCGGAGTTTTCGTCCGCTCGAACATTCTGTTTCCTTAAAGAAGTGGAAGCGCTGTACGACCAGGGCCTCATCCAGGGAGGCAATCTCGACAACGCAATCGTCATTGTCGACAGGGACATGTCGGAAGACACGCTGAGGAAGATCACACGGAAACTCGGTATCGACCACTCGGTGATTCTCGGAACAACGGGGGTCTTGAACAACAACAGCCTGCATTATCGAAACGAGCCGGCGCGTCACAAGTTGCTCGACCTCATCGGCGATCTCGCGTTGATTGGAGCCCCTCTCAAGGCTCAGATCCTTGCCGCACGCCCCGGGCACGCAAGCAATGTGGAGTTTGCTCGAAAAGTGCGGAAGCTCTATCAACAGAAGAAACTTGTCCGGAAGTACCAGCACGAGAAAAAGCAGGGGGTCGTGTTCGACATCAATGCGATCCAACGGATCCTTCCGCATCGCTCTCCATTCCTGCTCGTCGACAAGATCATTGAGTTCCAAATCGACGAGAGGGTGGTGGGAGTGAAGAACGTCACGCTCAATGAGCCCTTCTTCGAAGGACATTTTCCCGGACAGCCGGTGATGCCCGGCGTGCTCATTGTGGAGGCGCTTGCCCAGACCGGGGGAATCCTCCTCCTGAACGGGACGGAGAATCCCGGAAACAAACTTGTGTACTTTATGGCGATCAACAATGTGAAATTCCGCAGACCGGTGACGCCCGGAGACCAGCTCATTCTCGACGTGGAAATGGTGAACCGACGATCGAAGGTGATCCAAATCCGCGGAAAAGCATACGTCGACGGAGCATTGGTTGCGGAGGGTGAATTCACGGCCGCAATCGTCGACCGGGAAAACGCCGCACCGTCACATACAGAGAAGCTGAAGACGCTCTCGCCGAACTGATCTCTTCCGCTACCAACGTCCATGAGCCGAAACATTCATCCTTCCGCAGTCGTCAGTGCGCGAGCACACCTGGGAGAAAACGTCACGATCGGACCATACGTCGTCATCGAGGACGATGCGGTGATCGGAGATGATTCATGGATCGGACCGAGCGCGTTTATCGGCGAACGAACCCGCATCGGTCGGAGATGCAAGATTCACAATTCCGCCTCTGTCGGGTCCCCGCCGCAGGACCTGAAGTACAGGGGAGAGGCGACGAATCTTGAAATCGGCGACGACACGGTCGTTCGTGAGTTTGCCGCATTGAATCGAGGAACCATCGAATCGGGAAAGACCGTCATTGGAAGCAACTGCTTGCTCATGGCGTATACGCACGTGGCGCACGATTGCTTCGTCGGCAACAATGTCATTATGGCCAATTGTGCGACGCTTGCGGGACATGTCCGACTGGACGATCATGTGATCATCGGCGGGCTTACTCCCGTGCATCAGTTCTGCCGCGTGGGGGAGCACGCGTTGGTGGGTGGCGCGTTTCGCGTGGTGAAAGATGTTCCTCCGTACGTTCTCGCGGGTCAGACTCCGCTCGTGTTCGAAGGATTGAATCTCATCGGTCTGCGTCGACGCGGATTTTCGCGCGAGACGATCGATCAAATCGATCTCGCCTATCGCATCATCTACCGTTCACATCTCAATGTCTCTCAAGCCGTTGACCAGCTGAGAAAAGAGAATTCCCACATCCCCGAAGTCGGGAAAATCATCGACTTCATTTCCTCAAGCAAACGCGGGATCATTCCCGGTCACAGCCGCTCATGAAGTGGCAATTCCTCGATTCCGGTTTTGCCTCCGGCGAGGTCAACATGGCCCGCGACGGACAGCTCGCGCAAGACCTTCTCAACGGAGGCGAGATCTGCACGCTTCGAGTCTATGGCTGGAATCCGCCCGCGATTTCGCTTGGTCGAAACCAGTCGCTGGATTCTATCGATCTCGAAAAGGCGAAACACGACCAACTCGACATCGTGAGGAGAGTCACGGGCGGTCGGGCAATCCTTCATTCCGAAGAGCTGACCTACAGCGTGACGATGCTCTCCGCTCCAAAAACGGTTCTCGCAGAGTATCGGTTGATCAGCCAGGGGCTTGTGGCCGGACTCCGCCTGCTCAGAGCGGATGTGACGCTCGAATCGGCTCAACCGCATCTGCCATTGTTCTATCGAGAAGCCGCGTCAGGGGCATGCTATGCAAGCGCAACTCAATACGAAATTACCGTAGGGGGGAAGAAGCTCGTGGGAAGCGCGCAACGGCGATTCCAGCGGGGCGATGGGATGGAAGTCGTGCTTCAGCACGGTTCGATCCTCCTCGGTCCGGACCACCGGCGGATCGCCAACTACCTCAATGTGGCACGTGTCACGGATCGTCAGACGCTTGAGGAGATCATGCAGGCTCGGACAGCCGATCTCTCCGCGGCCATCGGCAGATCCGTGAGTTATTCAGAAGTTGCTCATGCGGTTCGGAGAGGATTTGAACTTGCCTTATCGATTGAATTCGACAACCATTCACTGGGCGCAGCGGTGGCACGCCCGCTTCATGAGGAGATCGCGGAATGAAGAGCGACAAGCATACGCTGGCAGCGAAGCGCGTGACCACGCGTGCCATCCAGTCGATGAAAGAGCAGAAGCAGAAGATCGCGTGTCTCACCGCCTACGACTACATCACGGCAAAGCTTCTGGATCAGGCCGGTGTCGATATTGTCCTTGTTGGCGATTCCCTGGGGATGGTCTTCCAGGGTCATGAGACGACGCTTCCGGTTACGCTTGACGAAATAATCTATCACACGCGCACCGTTGTCCGCGGCATCAATCGCGCACTTGTGATTGCAGATATGCCCTTCATGACGTATCAGGCAAACGCGGAGGAGGGATTCCGAAATGCCGGCCGCATTATGAAAGAAACAGGGGCCGGGGGAGTCAAAGTGGAGGGGGGAGAGCACGTTGCCGACATGATCCGCCGCACGACGCGGGCTGGAATCCCGGTGATGGGACACCTTGGCCTGATGCCGCAGTCGATTCATCAGTTCGGCGGGTATCAGCCTCGCGGCGTCGAGTCGGATGAAGCCAAACGAATCATCAACGATGCGAAGATCCTCGAAGAGGCGGGGGTCTTTTCGATTGTCCTCGAAAAAGTGCCAGCGTCGCTTGCCAAGCGCATCACCAGATCCGTACGCGTCCCGACGATCGGGATCGGTGCCGGAGTCCAGTGCGATGGCCAAATCCTCGTTGTCTCCGACATGCTTGGGCTGTACGAAGAATTCCATCCTCGATTTGTCCGCAAGTACGCTCGACTTGCTGAGGAGGTTCGAAACGCCGTTCACGCGTATGTGCAAGATGTTCAGCACAAGAAATTCCCCTCCGACGAAGAAAGCTACTGACCGCCGTTGATGCACCCCTTTCGGAATCCGTGATCGCAGTCACACCTTCCATCGGGATGTTTATGTTGTATGGAATAGATGATCAACAACCGATGGAGAACGTATGAACAGAACTGCCTTACGCACAATCGTACTAGTGATCTTCCTGGCGCTCCTGCTTGGCGGATGCGATACGACCGTCGATCCGGCGACCGCGGGGAGTATTTCAATGACGTCGTATCACTCGCGTGACAGCGGGGGATTGGGAAAGATCGCAGCTGTCCAAGAAATCGGCGTGGTGGACTCTATCCAGATCCTCCGTGCGCGTTTTCTCCTCAGAGACATCAAGTTCAAGACTCAGGGAGAGGCCGACAGCTGCAACTTCCGCACCTCCCCGTTTGTCCTCGATTTGAATCTCTCGGGGGTAGTTCAGGAAATCGGCGTTCAAAACGCGCCGTTCGGCACGTATCGACGCGTCGAGTTTGATATCCATCGCCTTGACACGGCGGCATACAATGCACTTCCATCGTCTGAGAGGCCGCAATTCCTCGACTTCATGACGGGTGACAGGTACAGCATGATCATTGATGGTATCGTGTATCGAAAGGGGGAAACGCCGCGCAACTTCACGTTCCGATCCCGCGTCAATGCGAAGCAAAAGATCGACCTTGACCCAGTTCTCGTCGTTGACGCTGGGTCGCCGGTCGCAAATGCCACGCTGTCGATCAATTCGGCCTCATGGTTTCGCACCTCGTCAGGTACCCTCGTCGATCCGACCGACCCGAAAGAGGAAAACATCATATCTGACAACCTGAGAACAGCGATAAGAATCTACCGCGACCACAATAGGGACGGGAAGAAGGACGGATAGTCTCGGGACATCTTCGGTGGACGGTGCACATCTGAGCCCGCCTCGACTCTGTCGGGGCGGGCTCTTTGTTTGGATTGAAGCATGGGACAATTTTCCATACCTTTGACCCATATGAAAAAGACAGGCACAACATCGAACAGGCCACAGAGCCGGGACTTATCGATTCTCGTTTCCAATGATGATGGGATCGATGCCCCGGGTCTCTTTGCGCTGGTGAAGGAATTGAAGAAGATTGGAACCGTCACGGTTGTGGCGCCTGACAAACAGCAGAGTGCGGTGGGTCACGCCATCACGATGAACTATCCGCTTCGGGTCAAGAACTTTCAGAAAAACGGGAAGTTTTTCGGATTCGCGGTGGAGGGGACGCCGGCGGATGCGGTGAAACTGGCTGTGCGGGCGTTGTTGAAACGAAAACCGGACATTCTTGTCTCCGGGATCAATCACGGTGCCAACACTGCCATCAGCGTCATTTACTCCGGGACAGTCTCGGCGGCTCGCGAAGGGGCCATCCTTGGGATTCCTTCCATTGCGGTCTCGTTGACGACCTACGGACCTCCCGATTTTCGCTATGCCGCGAAGTTGGCCCGCAAACTTGTGAAGCTTGTCGCGAAAAACCAGCTGCCTCAGGGAACGCTCCTCAATGTCAATGTTCCCCCAATCCCCGAAAAAGAAATCCGCGGTGTCCTCGTAACGAGTCAGGGTAAGGCGATCTGGGCCGATATCTATGATGCGCGGCGCGATCCGGCCAACAAAGAATATTTCTGGCTCACCGGTAACCTCGAAGAGGCAGATACGAGTCACGATGCGGATCAGTGGGCGGTCACGCACAAATATGTCTCCGTTTCGCCGATTCAATATGACCTCACCGACTATCCGACGATGGGAGTTTTGAAGACGTGGGGGGTGGAGAAGTTGAAGTGAGAGGTGAGAAGTGAGAGGTGAGAAGTGAGAGGTGAGAAGTGAGATGTGAGAAGTGAGAAGTGAGATGTGAGAAGTGAGAAGTGAGAAGAATCCCGGAGTCGGTGTGACTGCCGGGATTTTTGTTGTATTGCGGCGGGTCAAGCTTTTGCGCGCTTTGGCGAGTTGGGATACACCAGCTGAATTGCGCGTGACAATTCTTCGGATTTTTCCGATCTAATCAATTCTAGATAAGTTAACAATTCCGACCAATTCGACTTGGCAAAGAATCTTGTGGGAAATCGTTTCTCGAGGTCGAGTTTACTGTGGCGAACCATTTCGAGCATGCCGCCGTCAACAAAGAAGGCATCACAATATGGCGCATAGGCCGAGATTGCCTCATGGTCGAAGAAGATCCCCTTCATCTGGTCCTTGGCTTTCCGAGCATTTTGAAATTGGCCTCTTTTGACGGAATCTCTGAGGACGGTCATCAAGCCTGAGGAAATATGTTCACAAGGAACCTCTGCATAATACTTCGATTCGAAGAAAGAGCCGATTGTGTTGAATCGCTCAGACAACGAGATGCCCTCATCAAAGTCTCTTGCGAGCATCTCGACGATATTAGAGTCGATGGGGGAGAATAGAGCCGCATCGAAATTGCCATTGGCCAGTTGTTGAATCTTGGATACATACAGGCGAAGGTATTCCTGAGCCATGGTTCGCAATTCCACATTCCAGTGCTCCTCAAAGCTCATGGGATTCTGGCGCCATTCTGGAAATAGCTCAACGAGTTCTTCGGTCGATTCTTCCTTCAGTTTTCTGGTCAATTCGATGTTGAGCGCTCTTGCGGGAACGTCGGTCCAAAAATAATCATCCCATTGATTCACGTCGCCTTCCAACGCATCCGAGGAAATCAACGGAAATTCTTCCGACGCGTTCTCTCTAAATCGCTTGAACGCCCGGTGGATTTGTGTGCTTTTCACCTTGTAGGTCGGTAGGAAACTGTGGCCCCGTGAAGTTTTCTTCGTGAAGTTCCAGAGTGCTTCCCGTTGAGTGGATCTCCATTGGTAGGTTTCAGTCTCATGGACGCACGAAATCGGACATACGATAAGTTGATCCTGTGCCAGTTGAGAAAGTATCTTGGCGCATTCTGCAAACTCGGTGAGCTGCGCTCGGAAAGCATGTGAAAAAAAAGACTGGTCTAGGTAAATGATACGTTTTGACAATTGAGGAAGCCAGAATTGCTGAGAGAAATCACAATTCAGGCATCCGCGAGTAAGAGTCGCTTGGGAAACCGAGACGTTACCGAAGGACGCGGGGCTTTTACATTTTGGACAATCACCTACGACGCGGGTGACAAGCATTGATTGAGTGGTGCAACGGCCAAGTGGTGTGGATCTCAGACGCCGCCAGTTCGTTTGCTACGGAAATAGTTTACTTCATTCGCAAAAGCCGCCCTTCAAGACGATTCTCCGCCGATAGCAACAGGCAGTATCCTCTCCCGCTTATGACGTCGTATCCGCTCCGGCAGAAATTGAATTCGCCCGGCGAAACACTCTCAAAGCGGGCCTCAAGCCCACTACGGGGGAAGGAAAGATTGCCATATCCGAACCGTGCTTATTCTTCTGAGCTACTTCACCTCAAACACCTTCAGCACCTCGTCGCCGTAGTGGTTGATGACCTTGACGGCAATCTTGCCGGTTTCCGGCGAATCAAACGGGCGGCTCTTCGTCGAGTACAATGCTGACCATGCCGCCTCGTCTATCTCCGCGCGAAGAGCCCGCTTCAGCTTTTCGTACGGCTCGTCCTTACCCGTAAAGTACGCGTGACGCACAAAGAAACTCTCGCCGTTGTAGTTCGTGTCAACGAACCAGCAGGCAATATCATCGGTACTGCTTGAGCGGATCTGTCCCGTGGTCGGATCGTACACGTCCAAACCTTTGATATCGACGACGATCTTGCCGTCCTTCTGCTTCTTCACGTCCATGTCCGGCTCGCCGAACACCATGAAGAGATTGCCAGCGCCGGTTTTCTTCAGCAGTTCATCTCCCATCGCAAGGTCTGGATTCATGCGGGCGGTTTGGACGGTGAGCTTCCCGTACCGCTTGACTTCTTCCGAAACGTGCGGGTCAAAGGCGAAACCGCAGATGATAAGAAGGTCAAAGCCAACACCCTGCACCGCTTCCTTTGCAGCTTCTTTGACAAATTGAGGACCGACGGTTCCGTGCTCGGGGCCGATGGACACGGCGACTCGTTTCCGCTGAGCTTGCCCTGAGCCTGTCGAAGGGCTCTCTGTGTACTCCCCCTGCGCGTGAAGCCACACACCCGCAAACGATTCGAGCCGATCAAACTTCAACCGCTCGTTCTTGATGGTATTCTGCACACCGGCCTTACGGAGATTCTCGAGAATCATCGAAACGAAGTCCTGCTGTTTCTTCGCTTCTTGCTCCGAGACAGTTCCGTCCAGGTTCTCGCCTGCCTGACCGGCAGGCAGGTCTGCCGTTGCGAGCACGCGATGCGGCGAGAGCGATTCGACCGTAAACGGGCCTGTGACTCTAATGCGTTTGTTGTCTTCGTAAGGTTGGTCGTAAAGGAGTTCCGTATCGGCACGACGGGCAATGGAATCGTCAATTTCTTTTTGACGCGAACGTTTGTAGCTCCACCATTCCTTATGCAGTTGCTTTGCCTTCTCCGGCCACTTGTCGTCGGCCTCTCTTGGAATTTGCCACTCTTCCCATGACTGTTTGAGGAGCTTGTTCAGTTCCTTTCGAGTCGGCTCCAGCTTCTCCTGCCATTTGGCGTGGATAACGTCAATCTCCTCGTTGTTGGCGATGGATTTGAGCGTGATGTGTGGGACGCGCTTGTAGATGAAGCCCTTCTTGATGTCGTACTCGAACTTGCGCGACTCGGGGGGCAACTGACCAGAGACCTCCGCCTCCTTCATCACACCCTCCGGAGAATCTGCGAGGAGGTAGTACGGATACTTCGCGGCCATGAGCCGGGTCCGGGTAAGTGCAAGAGCGACACGTGAAGTATCAATGGTGATCCACCGCCTCCCCCATTGCTCGGCAACATACGCTGTTGTGCCGCTACCGCAGGTGGGATCGAGAACAAGATCGCCGGGGTCGGTGGTCATGAGAAGACAACGCTCAATGACTTTCGTGTTTGTTTGTACAACATACACGTTTGCCTCTCTCCCAATTCCTCCTGATTGAGTATCTCGCCACAAACTTGTGGTGGGTGAGTACGCGAAATCATGGAAATAGCGCTTGTATAGCAATGAGTTGCCCTTTGGAAAGAGGCGGTTAGCTCGTAGAAGGCGATGAAGTCCTACCGTGTTTGTTTTCCATCCGCCAGTTCTTGGCAGGAATTCACTCCCGTTGACGTTGATGGCTTGAGTAGTAGTTGTGCTTGCACTTCGGGATGTAAGATTATCGAGAATTACAAGCCTTGCGCCATCCGATTCAGCCACAGGTGTCTCCAGGACATCGCCGTCAACCTCAAATCTTGTGAAGGCAGATTCTACCGCTTGTTGATAATCCTTGGACATCCAAGTCTGCCTGAACTTGGTAACCGTTTTGTCCTTGCCATACCAAAGTAAGTTATCTGTAACGGCTGGCAGGAATTGGGTAATGTCAAGAGTTATGTGTAAAAGCAGCTGGGCGATTGTTCCAGTTGTGGTTTAAGAGTCCAAAGACGTTGTGATAGATCCGATCAGCACTTGCCGGGTTAACGAAGGTACCGCCCATAGGTCG
>Ga0194127_10000241_pt1 | contig 89190 bp, 76 predicted proteins | sample TA2KigC100mmetaG_FD_148624 | JGI IMG/M metagenome (GOLD analysis project Ga0194127, IMG submission 148624) | Freshwater microbial communities from Lake Tanganyika, Tanzania - TA2015036 Kigoma Deep Cast 100m | ecosystem: Environmental > Aquatic > Freshwater > Lake | place: Tanzania: Lake... | reverse complement strand
CCTTGAAGGTCGCTCCAAACTGTCTGCGTTGTGTCATAATTCATACATCCTTTCTTCTTTGATTGCCGACTGAATTATACCACAACCACTATCTTATACCCTGGTACTAAATTCGGGGAGTATTATAAATCCGCTTTTTCCGAGTTGCTGGACGGCTTACGCACAATGGCTGAAGGAAAAACCTATCTTTGTTCCAAAATTTCCAAAGTCGTCTTTGCGGACTATATTAACTTGCTGACCAATCCGAGAACTGAGGCGCTGGATGGCCTGACCTGCCGGGAGCGGGAGGTTCTTCAACTCGTAGCCGAAGGGCACACGACCAAGGACATCGCTAAAGCCCTGCAATTGAGCCGTAAAACGGTGGACTCCCATCGCGAACACATTATGGAGAAACTCGGTATTCGCAATGTCGCCAGCCTGACCAAATACGCCATTCGCGAAGGCCTGACCACTCCCTGATATGGTTTTTTTCTGTTTTTTGCCTTAACAATGGTTAGGGTATAATCCGCAGCCGTCTCAACCGGACAATTCCATGTGGAATGAGTGTGCATCAAAAAACATGGAAAATCCCCTTTTTTTGTGATGTATTTTAAGGGTGGCTTTACTGCTCTTTGAATAATAAAGTTAAACATTTTAAGACAAAAACCATCGTCTGTCATTCCGGACTTGAGCCGGAATCCAGAGCGATTCAGACTGGATTCCCGCCTTCGCGGGAATGACAAATTATGTTAAGCTATTTTTTCAATCGCCAATAACATTATGCATAAAAGAAATGGTTATGCCGCCATGCTGGGGCTTCTGATTGTCATTGCAATCGGAATGCTGATTTATTTTCTGATGGCGAAGGCTATCTTCGGCCCGGCCCGGCAATACATGGACCGCCCCACCAAACCCGAAGACCGTCCATGGCAAATGGAAGACCTCTTAGTGCCGGAAAATCAGATTATCCCCGTACCCAAAAAAGGACAGCCTGAATTACTCGAACCCGTCATACTCACCGCTTATGTGCAGCGCAACAAGGCGCCGCGAGGCTCCGTCAAAATAACTTTCGGCAAAGACTGTCGTGTCAATGCCGTCTGGTCCACACAATACGAATACGAAAAAAAAATCTGTTCTCTGCAGGCTCAAATGAAAGGCAATGTGGTTCCGTCAAAATTGTATTCGGATACAAATGGCCAGGAGGACAAGACACGCTTGTTCTTCATTGCCAAAGGACCTTATACACAAATCACGCGAACCGCCGATAATCTGTCGCAAACGGAAGAGGGAACCGCTTACATCCTCGGCTGGCTGCGTCCCGACAATACTGCCGCCGGCACAATCACCATTACGACCGACCAAAGCTGGTCGGCATTATATCCTTTCCAAACCGTTATTCAAACGCCGGCGGCGACAAATTAAGATACACAAACCATTGCATCCGCAAGGCGGCTCATTACAATATACAAACCACTGAAAAGGATTGCCGCGGATGAAAAAACAAGTTGTGAATGCGTCAGGACCGTGGGAATTTCGGGAGTTCCCCGAAACGGCCCGGCGGATGAGCGACCTCGAAGAAGGCCGCTGGCCGGCAACAACGCAGCCGCAATCTATTTTTCTCAGTCTTGCCGAGGCGGGCATTCTGACGCTTTCGGACTTGTACGCCCAGCCGCAGGCTTTCGGCTGGGTCAGCCGGCAGGCCTGGGTGTATCGCACACAATTCAACCTGTCGCAGGAACATCTCGCCGCCGGCCGTGCGGAACTGGTGCTGGATGGGTTGGATACCGTCACGCAAATCTGGCTCAACGAAAAACTACTCGGTCGAACTGAAAATATGTTCATCTCGCATCGTTTCGACGCCGGCAAGTGGCTCCGCCCGGGACGAAATAACCTGATGATTCAATTTCAGCCTGCCGAAGAATATGCTGATAAACTGGCCCGTCGGTACGGCAAGGCCGACGACCCTTCCGATTCGCCGTCCCGGGCGTACCTTCGTAAAGCTCAATACCAATTCGGTTCAGCAATGGGGCCGGCGCTGCCCGGCTGCGGAATCATTGGCCCAATACGGCTGGAATTGACGCCCATCGCCGATATTCAGGATATCCATCTGCGGACGATTGACTGCAATGAACGTTTTGCGGATATTCGCGCCGCTGTAACCGTCCGGCCAACGGAACAGTACTGCGATAAAAACCTGCGATGTGTTCTGCAAATTAAAGGCGACAAAGCTGAACTTCCGCACACCCTCGACTTCGCCCCCCGGCAGGACCGGCTTTCCACAGTACTTCGCATCGAAAATCCGGTTTTATGGCAGCCAATAGGATACGGCCGGCCCTATCGCTACAACGTCCGGGCGGAATTGTACTGCGGGAATGATCTTCTGGATACACGGGAAATACCTTTTGGCATCCGCACGATGCGAATCTCATACCCGCGCGAATCGGAATCGGATGGAATTTCCCTGGAAGTCAACCATCAGACCATCGAAACCAAAGGCATCCACTGGATTCCCCTGGGGCTCATCCGCGACGGCAATGAACAGACAAAAAAAGAAAAACTTCTGCACCACCTGGCTGCGGCAAACATCAACTTGCTTCGAATCTGGGGCGGTGTTAATTACGAAGACGGCGCTTTTTATGATTTATGCGACCGCCTGGGGATTCTGGTCTGGCAGGAATTAATGTCCGTCCCGCCCTGCTTTGCCGACAAGGTTTGGTTCACCGAGCAGTTTCAACAGGAAGCCGAACAGGTCGTTCGCCGATTGCGTAATTACGCATGCCTGGTCGGCTGGAGCGATAATCACCGGACAGACAACCCGCTCACCGGACGATCGGCCAAAATAAAAAATGCGGATGCGATTTTTCAAAAAACACTGCCGGAATTGCTCAGCGAATTGGATCCGGATCGGGATTATATGCTTGCCACGCCCCTGCCCAGGCATGGGAAAAACAAAGATTTCTCCGCCGATACAATTGACCGCCGAGATATGTGGAACAGCCTGGAGTTCACGGATAACGCCGTATTCCCCGCCCTGCCTTGCACGGAAACATTGCGGATGACGTGCCGAGAGGAAGAAATTTTCCCCGGCAGCCGCCAGGTTGAAAACCAAAATTACCTTGAGGGGGGATTGTCCCGGACAGCCCGGCGCACGAGTGACCTTTTTGCCCCTCCTCAAACAATCGAAGAACAAATTTATCAAAGTCAGGTCGCACAGGCACGAACGGTGAAAAAAGAAATCGAATCCATCCGGATTCAAAAAAATTCGCATGGAGGTCTTATCCCCTGGACGGCCGGGCAGTTCTGGCCGGGAATGGGGTTTTCGATGATGGATTTCGCCGGAAGACCCAACGCCATGTATTATTACGCCGGGCGTGCTTTTACCCCTGTTCTGATTTGTCTGACGGGCAAAAAAGACCCGCAAACTGGCAAGTCGCTCTCTTATTCAGATGCAGCCATCGTCATCAACGATTGGTCCGAACCCCTGACGGGCAACGCGGTATTTGAACTTCTGGATATGAAAGGCCGACTGCTGGATGCCGGCAAATTGCCGATTGCCGTCGGGCCGTATTCCAAAAGTACGGCCATTTTTCTTCCGCACGCGTTTTTAAAGCCGACATTCCCGGAAAAAAACATACTTCGTCTGGTGGTTGTCACGGATAACCAACTTATGTGTGAAAATCTGTACTTGTATGTTCCGGATAAATATGCGGCGTTCAAACACATGGAAATTGACCTGGCTATCCATCCCGTAAATGAAAAAAAAATTCTGCTGAGCCTGAAAAGCCGGTATTTTGTGAAAGACCTGGAAATCGCTCACTCCCGGCAAGCGCATCTTGGCGACAACTTCTTTGACCTTCTGCCTGGGCGGGAATATAAGGTCATGGCGGATTTCGCCGAACCGATTCCCCGGCTCGACACGCCTTTTGTCCTGCGGTCGGTCTGCGGTATGAAATAAAAAAAGCCGCCTAAAGGCGGCTTTTTTAGACTCTCTGTTTTCGGCGTAAATGCGCTAAAATCCACCGCCAACATTATAAGGCCGCGTTGTCATTCCTGGCTGCATGCCGCCTTCCATACCAGGCATCATCATCCCTTCTGAAGGAATTCCACTGGTTTTGAGCATTTCCGATTTGACGCCGGCATATTCCGCAGTCATCTCTTTTGACCAATATTGCTTCTTGGCCGCCAGCGTTAAAATCTGATTGGCGTTATCAATACATAACATCCACGGTACAGTACGCTGCCGCACGCCGACGCTGGACCAGTCGCTTAACATTTGAACATCCATCAGCATATATTCCGTCGAATAATCCACCAGTGTGGATTGCTGGACTCCACCAAGATCCATTCCCCGGGGATTCATTCCTGGATTCATCATCATACCTGCTTCCATACCGTCGATAGCGGCCTGGGGTTTGGATTCCATCGGCTTTCCAATCATCTGACCGAAATGAACCTCAAATGTTTCAGTATGCCATTGTCCCATATGATACTTATAAATTTCCACGCTGGCACCCGTTCCATCCGCCAGCACATCCATGGGAAACATCTGCAGCATTTTGGGAATCGACACGGATTCAGGAAGCCCCGTAACCGGATTGAGAATTTCCGCATAAGCGCTCCAGAGAACCACATGGTTTTCGTACGCTTTGCTTTCCGGAGCAACCCAGTCTTTTCCGGCAATCGGATTAAACACGCCGTAACGGATGCGATATTGATAGGTAGCCCCGGCAACCGTGGTATCATCATGAATCCAGACAATTATATCTTTTAATGTACCCAATTTAGACTTGTCTGCAAGCGCTGCCGCCGCGGCATCCCGTTCCACATCCTGAACGGTTCTTGCCGCTTTCACCGGCCTGACCGGCGTCGGGGGCATCATCCCCGTCGGGGACATCATCCCTTCACCCATCATTGGATTTTCCCCTGCTCGGACGCCTCTGCGGGGCTGAGTCTGCTGCTGAGGCTGAGGTCTGTTGGCAGCGCCGGCACGATTTCCACCCTTAGCGGACTCTTTCTCTCGAAGTCGTCGTTCCCGTTCCTCGCGAAGCTTTTTCGCCTCTTCCTCATCACTGATTTTCTGATATTCTTCATAGTATTCCGGCGGCAGCCATTTCTGCATGGACAAAAAATCGTATGGACTCGGCTGGAGGATATCTTTCATCACGGCAAAATCTCGGCAGGAATTCATAAACATCGCAACATTACCGTAAGTCATTTGTTCGGTCGTCAGGGGAATATCTTTAAACATCTTTTGATAGGGATCAATGCGGGTAAAAGGAACCGTCTGCCATGGCCCCCACGAACCATCGGCATTTTGAACACGGCGCTGCATCTCAATGCGAGCCGGCACAGGTTCAGCATAGGTCGGGTCTCTCCATTGAGGCTTCAGCCGCGGCCCCATAAAGCTCTGACGAAAATTATTGTATAATGCCTGCAGATTCAAATGCGCCGAAATGGTGACCAGATCGAGGTCTGCCGCTTTAGAAGCAACCGTTGAATAAGGAATCTCCGGTGTCACATCCTCTGTCGGCATCCGCACGGTCCCGCGAATGGAAGCAACTTTTACAATGTCCATCGCCGGAATCTGCGGAAGAACATAGATTCGTTTTTTTTCGGCTTGACCTCCGCCCGGCAGGGGCCAATTGGCTGTAATGGAAAGCTTGGGCATCGCGCATCCCAGCCAATTCAAAAATTCGGCGGCCTTATCCTGAACATAAGGATTCGCCTTCGCCATGTCCCGGTCCTGAAGTTTATTCTCAATCTGTTGTGCCTGAAGTTTATTCTGCACATCAATCTGCGAAGGACTGACTTTCTGATTACTTACTTTCTGGCCGTAAGGATTGCTCAGAACAAAGGCCCAAAGCAGATACACAGCCAGCAATCCCGCCAATCCCAGAATTATCTTGTCGAGATACTGATCCGCAAAATTTCCTTTTTTCTTACTCATTTATCTTCTTCCCGCATGTTCCTGTTTTGCAATCCCGCTTTTTTATTCATATCCTGCAACTAAAGTTTAACGGAGATTCATCCGATTTAACTGCCGCCGGGCTGGAGGCCGCCGGCACTCTGAGTCTGAATTTTCTTAATCGGCTCCGGCTTAATCATATCATACGCCTGACGAACAAAAAGATATTCACAAACCAGATTCAGCCGAACAACCGCATTGGGGCCATATCGATAATAGGTATGAAGGGCATCTTCTTTTATCACCGGTTCAACATGAAACCGCAAAATGGTAATCTGATTATGACTGGCAGTTTCCTGTTTTCCTTTCGGGTCAAATTTTTCAAAAAAAGTGTGCGATTTGGCACTGCAAAGTTCTTTCATAAACGACATGACAGACTTCGAATCGACCACCACCGATACGGCGAAATGAACCACATCAACATTGTTATCACAAATACGCCCCGTCCACGATACCGGCATAAAAACGCTTCCTCTCTGGACGTAGGCCGGAATATCCTCCTGTTGTCCCCCCACTCGACCTGATTCCATCCGTCCCACTCCCATCATCGGCATATATTCCATCCCCTCCGTCATGGTTGATGGCATCACCTCCACGAAACCATCAAAACGAACGCCAAGAAATCTTTTAACCGGGGATTGAGAAACTTTCGTCGAACCGCTGTTCAGCGATTCAATCGTCCCTATCACATCCTCATAAATCCAGTAGGCCGTCTGAGAATACCAGCAATCCTGCAAAGCCTTCTCTTTGGATTGATAGGTATATTTATCCCAAAACGCATACCAGCTGAAAATCGCAGGATTGGCATAGACGGGAATTTCATCCGCCCGCTGCAGACAGAGCGCATCCACCATCGCATTTTGAGCCACACCGAGTGTCGCCGGCGGGGCGGCATATTCTCCCATACCCATAGCGGCACCTCCGCCCTGCCCGGTGCGGCTGCGAATCTCAGCATCGCTGGGAGCGTCCTTGGCACGAATCCGTTCCAGCAGCTTATCAATCGCGGCGCGATATTTACTCCCGAACCTGTTGTAGATTTGCGTCGATTTGTCAACCGGTTCCGGAAAAATCATCGGGTCATAACAGACAAGTTCCCGCAAAGATGTCTTAACGGCCAGGGCGTCCACCTTGTCGGTATCCTCTGCATATTTTTGATAATAGCGTTCCGCCTCGACGACCTGGGCTTCACTGGGCACCTGGCTTATTTTGGTTCGAATCTCGTTCGACACCCGAACACTTTGCGCCATTTTTTTGCTGACGGCCCCCCCGACCAGCAGAGTCAAAACGAAAATGACCCCGGCGGCCAGTAACAGCCCAATGGACGGAAACAGGGAAGAATACTTTTTCAGAGAAGCAAAATTAATATTCTTCAACAAACCGACAAGTTGTTTAATGTCGAGGTTTTTCAGATTAATATTTAAGTTAAGGTTTTTAGCCATATCTTCTTACCTGTAAAAATCGTCTTTTAATCATCCCATTAGCCTGTTTTGTTATCCTTACTGAAACTGACCCGCTGCAGGCGCAGAGGGCATCGGCTGCGTATTCATCATCGAACCCGCCGGTAACTGGATTTGAGGAGCCCCTTTCCAGATAAATTTCGCCTGAATGCGAAACCACGAATCTCGTTCAATAAATTTCTCTTTGCCGAAATCATACTTTTTGCGACCGATGTCTTTTTCGCTCCACTCGGAATTGCCGGCAACATCCTGAGGAGTAATGAAATCGTATGTTTTGCTCATTTCTTCGTCGGTCATTGGATCTACGAGTACCATTTCGGCTGTAATTCTATCCTGGACGCCTATTCCTCCCCTCGCACCACCACCCATCATTTCCGGCATCATTCGTTCCATCACGGGAGCATTAGAAGGCTCGGAGGCTTCGGGGACACGGCGAACCTCTCTGAGAATACCAATGCCGACGGGCTGCTTCGCGCCGCCTGCAGAGGACAGACTCTGCGCCGAAGATGCAATCACCGACTCGAATTCCTCCTTGAAATGCGAAGTATCGTTTTTCCGGAACAACTCAAAAGGAGTTCCTTTGATGATTTTGCCAAGGTTTTCAAAACGGGTAACAATTCCCCATTTTGACGGGTCATTGGCAACCCCTGTCGGATCCAGCAATTCGTTAACCTTTCGATAAGGAGTATATCCTTCAATGAGGACAACAAAACCCGACGGGGGCGCCTCGACGGGAGCTGCCGCCTGCGTACCGCCGAACCCTTCCTGCATCATCATCTCTCCCTCCATCATCATCGACGGAGTCATATTCCCCAGGCCGCCCTGCATCTCCATAGACGGAGTTATGACTTTCGTGGGGTCGGGAAATTGAGCCGCGGGCAAATCCGCGGCATATTCAATCATCACACGCGTAATGAAAACCTGTTTCCGCTGACCGCGGGGAATAGCCTTGATTTCCTGAACAGTGCCTTTTTCAAAGGCTTCAAACAGATCCGCCTGATCGGGAGTATTTTGTGCGTCCGGCAGACAGGCAATCATTTGTTCATTCAACAGCGGAATCATCTCGCGATATTTGAACAAATCGAATTGTTTTTGAATCCGACCGGCCAGCGGCTGACTTTTGGATTTAATGTCTTCCATTTTGCGAATTGCCGCATCCGCCTGGGCAACAGCCTTCGTAACGTCGCCGCGAATGGATTCGTTGGCGTTATACTGTGTCAGCTCTCGAAACGCCCAACCCAGCGACAACAGCGAAACCAGCACTAACACCGCCGCCGCCGCCATCAGCAGTTTCGCCTTTCGATTCCAGGCCATTGCACGGGCGATTTTGCTCGGCAGCAGATTAACGGTGATTTTGGCCTGATCCAGAAGCTGAACGCCCAGACCGTAAACGATTCCAAAATCGCAAATGTTTTCGTGAAAGCCCGCCGCGGAAATGTCGGGGGCGGATTTGAGCTTCTCGAACGAATCCGGCTTGACAACGGCGATACCCAGCGACTGCTGGAGATATTTGGGCAAACCCTGAAGTTTCATCCCCCCGCCCATCGCGATAATCCCTGTAAAACCCTGATCCCGCCCCGGCCCGCTGCTGCCGTAAAATCCCAGACTTCGCTGAAGCTCACCGCTGAGCTCCGTATAGACCGGTTTCATGGCGGTATAAATCTGCCGCATGTATTTGCTCATCGGAGCCGAGCGTTTCAGTTTTTCCGCTTTTTCAAAATTGAGCTTGAATGCTTCGGCAATCGCCTGCGTAAAACTGTTTCCCCCGATTCGAATGCTCCGCTGCCACACACTGTCCCGCGTACAAATCACCAGCGTGGAATTTTCCGCCCCGATATCCAGAATTATCGTCCCCTTGCGGCCGGCGGCGGCAATATCCTTACGGTCATACAGGATATAATTATACATCGCCATCGGCGAAATCTGAACACAGGTCACGTGAAGATTCTCCCGCGTAAAATGGTCCATAATTTCGGCGATGAGTTCGTTCTTGATTGCGAAAATTCCAACCTCCGCGTCAGTACCGCCGTCCGGTGCCTCCATCTTCTGCCAGTCCCATTCGACTTCATTGATGTCGAATGGAATCTGCTGAACGGCTTCAAACTGGATGATTTCAGGAACTTTTTTGGGCTCTACGGGGGGCAGCTTGACAAATCGGGCAAAGCTGTTTTGGCCCGCGATGGAAATCGCCACAGGGTCTTTGCCAATGTCGTTTCGGGACAGGAATTGCCGCAGAGTCTGGGCGATGGCGTTATGTTTTTCCTGAGCGCTGACGCCCGCCGCGGAAAGAATCTTTCCGTGCTCCAGATAATCAAATCCGACGACTTCAATTCCCTCATCCGTCGGCCTGAGTCGAAGGGCCTTGAGAGAACATGTCCCAATATCGATTGCCCAAACACCATGTACAGATGAAGCCATTTGTGCCTCTCCAGGATAAAACTTACCTGTTATTCCGCGCCAAACCGGCAAAAAGTCTTGCTCACTGACCGCATGACCTCGTAGAATAATCGAATTCTATGAAAACTTTTACTATTCAAACACTTGGATGCAAAGTCAACCAGTACGAAAGCCAGCAGATTCGTCAGCATCTGGAGGCTTTCGGATTAAACCACGCCGATCATAGCAGCGCACCCGACCTGGTTGTGGTCAACAGTTGCTGCGTCACCGCAACCGCTTCGGCCAAAAGCCGTCAGGCCGTTCGACGTTTTGCCTCTCGATACCCCGCCCAGACACACATTATCCTCACCGGCTGTCTGGCGGCAGCACCCGGCGACGAGTTAAAAAACCTCTCCGACCACAGCATCCTTTTCGTGCCGGATAAAAATAACCTGCCAGCCGTTTTATCAAGACTGCTGGACCCCGCTGTCGGGGACACACAGTCTTTCCTAAGTAAAACACTAAGTCCAGATAAAATCAAGAATAAAAACCCATTACAGGGGCACCAAACACCGGAAAAATTAGCCCTTTTATCCCGCTACGCAGGCCAGTGCAGGGCATTCCTGAAAATTCAGGACGGCTGCGATGCTTTTTGTTCCTACTGTATTATACCCCAAATCCGGACACAGGTTTGCCACAAAGATGTAAAAATCGTCCTGACCGAAGCCCAAAATCTGGTGCAGGCAGGCCATAAAGAAATCGTCCTGTCAGGCATTTTTCTCGGCGCCTACGGGCAGATTACCGCCCGGCGAAAATACTGGGACCCCCAAAAAAGAAACGCCTTGGCGGATTTATTGGAGCAATTGACAGGGATCGCCGGTCTGGAACGTATCCGTCTCAGTTCCCTCGAACCGGCCGACGTCACCGACCGGCTCCTCGAAGTCTTCGCCAAATACCCCGTCATTATGCCGCATCTGCACCTGCCGCTCCAGTCGGGAAGTCCCGCCGTACTGCGGAAAATGTGCCGGCAAGATACGCTGGACGAGTATTTTGAGGTCGTCGCCAAAGCCAATGCGGTACTGGATCGCCCCGCCATAACCACTGATATTATTGTGGGTTTCCCGGGGGAAACCGAAGAGGATTTTCAGCAGACAATGACCGTCGCAAAACAGGTCGGTTTTGCCAAAATTCATGTTTTCAGCTTCAGCCCCCGTAAAAACACCCCCGCCGCAAAAATGCCCGGCCGGGCCACGCCGGCGGCTATTCACGACCGTTCCACACAACTGCAGGAACTCGACAAGCAATTACAGGAACTATTCCGCCGCCGATTTGAGAGACAAAAAGTACGCGTTCTGGTCGAAAGCCTGCGACCGCTTCAGGGCCGATGTGAACGCTATTTTATGGTCGATTTGGGCCGCCTGCCTAATGCGGCCAAACTCCGCCGCGGCGATGTGGTGGAAACTATCCTGACTGCATAAGGTGAATGGGAAAATCGACAATCGAAAATTGACCGCAATCGAGGGCCGTCCTTTTCAAATCTCAACTTTCGATTCTCGATTGCTCTGCTTTTCCCGCCTCCGGCGGGAAAAACTGGGGAACAGGGATTTGAACCCCGACTAACTGGTCCAGAGCCAGTCGTGCTACCGTTACACTATTCCCCAATAGCAGAATTCAATATACAGCCCTGATTGGGGCCCGTCAAGGCCGAAAAGCCGCAAAAATCGCCATCGGCAGTCCTCTTATAGATATTCTCCCAGTTGACTTAATTCTATTCGTGTGCTTGCGGTAAAGTGCAGTTGGGGCCGTTCCTGTAAAAATTGCAGGTGGATTTTGAATAATTCGTCGTTTAATTCGTCCAGATTTAATGTGTTGTTCGGGCCGAAATCAAGTTTGGCCGGATCGGCGTCGGCGAAGTTTTTGGGGCAGAAGGTGACGGAGTAACCCTGCTGCGGTTCATCATAAAACGCCAGCGGCAGACCCTGCGTCCGACAGATGATCGGCCGGTACGGATAGATGATACATTCGCCCTTGTCGTCGAGATAGCCGCAGGCTTTGGCCGCGTCAAAGGCGGGCTTCGTTATCCCGGCCTGTTTCATTTCTTCAACGATGGAGAAAAACTCTACGGGAAAGACCGTCAGGTTTGTGCAGCATTGGCAGCAGCCCTTCCGGCAGACCATCCTGTCGGCATGGAGCTTTTCCAACTCCGCCGCTAATTTGTCGGTCTGCCGACGAAGCTCTCTATATTGCTGAATTGTTGTTATTGTATTGTCCATAAGTGGTCTCTATTATAGCTGATTATCAAAAGTCTTCCACAATTCGGTTAAATGGGTTTGTTTGGGTTTGCTTTTGTTTTGTGTTTTTGAGATTAGTCCTTTCTTTGTAATAAGTTATCGATTTTTGAAATGGGTTTGCTTTTCCAAAAAATGATGGTGAACCATTTTTTGGATATCAAAAATCAAAGTGCAAAAATCAAAATTAAGGACAGCTTTTCAAGCTGAACTGATTTTACATAATATTATGGCACATCATACTCCTTTCTGGGGCGCAAAATAAGCGTCTCCTATATGGGCTGGACTTGCACGCCGGTGTCGAAAATTCGTGATTTTTCGTGGACTGAAAAACTGTAAGTCTCTATTTTAAAAGGAGTTGAAAATTTATGGAATTTTTCATGATGCAGGGATAGATTCAAGCAAGAAGTTTTTGTGCATCGCCCCGAATAGCTTCGGGTTTCGGCAGCGACCGGCGATAAGTACACCGGATGCCGATTTTTCTTGACACTCCTATCGGTATATTGGTATGATGCGTGTAATTCTGAAGGGGATAATCTCAATATGGGGCGTTATTTAAGGCACAATGTTGCGGCAAGTGTAATATATTTTCAGTCATTTTGAAAGGTTGGGTGTTATGAAAAAGACAAAATTGGTTATCATAATGGCGTATCTTCTGACACAATCCCTTTCGTTAGGAGCGCTCAATGCCTACTTGACACTCGCAGGAGAAATCCAGGGGCCAATTTTGGGCAGTGTTACCCAGGCCGGGCGGGTTGGCCAGATTATGGTCATCGCTTATGGACACGAAGTGTTTACTCCCCGCGATACCACCAGCGGCCTGTTGACCGACGCACGCCAGCATGAACCGCTTCGAATCACCAAGGAAATCGACAAATCGACTCCGCTGCTGATGAACGCATGGTCCCGCGGCGAAGTGATGACAACGTGTGAGTTGCGTTTCTGGACGCCGGGTTCTTCCGGCCAGGAAGTGCAGCATTACACCATTCGTTTGACTGGCGCTCAGATTGTCAGTATCCAGCAGGAAATGATGAACAACAAGTATCCCGAAAATATGCAGCACAAAGAAAGGGAGCATGTAACGTTTACCTATCGAGGCATTGAATGGCTTTGGAATCAGGACGGAGGCATCTCTTTTCTGGATGATTGGCGATATGCCGGAGCGGGCATGATGATTTCGGACTTGACCGGCGATGGCATCGTGAACCTGCTGGATTTGGCCATTTTCGCATCGGATTGGCTTAAGACGACAAGATAGAGGCGACCTGGAGGGGAAATAAAGGGGTCAGGTACATTGTTCGCCCAATTTTCCCCCGCCCTGATCAAAGTCGAACGGGTCTCCTTCTAAAAACTTTCTCTTGTCGCGTCGGCTTGTCTCGCAGAAGTCTTGACGAAAGCAGAAACGCAGTGAAGACGGATATCCTCACAGCCGAGGGTATAATAAATTCAAAAGTTAAAAGGCAAAAGGGAAAATTCTGCGCCGGAATGACAGGATCGATGGGCTAAGAGCCCACCCTACAAATTAAATCGGCTCGCTTCCTTCTTCGCTAAAGCTACGAAGGACAGGTTCGCTTGCCGCTGCTGTCAGGTTTAGCTTTCCATCAGGTCGTTTGCGACGTCCTGGCCGAGGTTTTTGGTGTAGTAGTTATACATCACCTTCGTGCCGTCCCGGCGGACATCCTTCAAAAAGGCAGTTGAGCCGCATTTGATCAGCACCAATACCATCAGGCACGCAGCGACACTGAAGCCTTTCTCCAAAATGAAACTATGACGTGTCGTCCAGCCGGGCTCAGGATTGGCGGCGCGAAGTTTTTCGGCTTTGGGCGCAAAACGCAGGCTGTGTTTGAGCATACACAAGGCCGCGGTATTGGCCCGCGACAATAAATCCAGACTGTGCGCCTGCGATTTAGTCAGTTGTATCGCCAGTTCCACGCGGTGCAGACTCATCAGCCGCCGGCTGCATCGCGGACAATGTTCAATATGACTGCGTAAAAAAGAACCGAAGGCCCGATTCAGCATCAAATCCAATGCGGCCGACAGCTTTTGCCGAACCGCCCGGCAGGGATTGTCATTTTGAGTTTTCATAAACACACCTCATCTTCGCTATTATCCCGCCTCAGCCAGGAAGCCAGCAGCGTCATTGCCCGATGGCGATAGACTCTGACTGTCGCGGTACGAATTCCGATAATTTTTGCCACCTCTGGATATGATAGCTCACCTAAATCATGAAGGATAATAACGTCTGAAAGGTACTCCGGCAGACGCACCACCGCGTCGCGCAACTGGCCGCACAGCAACTGGACATCCAGCTCCATCTCGACAGCGGCGCGGCCTTCCATCGAACGCTCCCGTACAAGATGGGACAAGGCCCTGCTGCGTATCTGCTTGCCGCGAAGGATGCTCAGCGCGATATTGGTTGCCGTGCGGTACAGATAGGCGCGGACATTATCCGGCTTTTGCAGGTCGGGAAGATGCGCGATTCGCAGAAACGTTTCCTGATAGGCGTCGCAGACATCATCATCGTTGCCGAGGATGCGCCACAAGAGATGCACCATGGCCGGGCCATAGTCTTTCATCGCGGCCAGAATCCACATCTGACTTTTCTCAACCACGACACCGGCCAAGCCGAAATCCAGTGTCAAGCTTGCTATTGCCCGAGACTGCGACATAATTCGTGAAAGGTCCTTTCCATGTACCAGGACACACAGACCTCTTATATATTACCCACTTTTTTGCAAAAATTCAAAAAAATCTTGCAATTTCATGTAATACACCGGCTGATAGTGCGTCATTGATATGGAAACAGGATAAATTCTCACATTTTTTCAAGGGCTAAGGTATGGCCGGGAAAATAAATGGACAGGATGTAGCAGGCTTGCTGGATGATATTTTAGCCCGGGCCGTCCAATGCGGGGCAAGCGACATCCATTTCGAGCCAGGTGCGGCGGAAATCGTAGTTAAGTATAGGCAGGACGGGTCTTTACAAAACATTGAAACGCTGCCCGGCTCGGTCCGCGACAACGTCATTTCCCGCCTGAAAGTATTAGGCAACCTGCTGACCTACCGCAACGACATCCCGCAGGAAGGCCGAATTGAACTGGGCGGCAAAGGAGCTTGTGAACAAGTCAGCGATATGCGGCTGGCGGTTTTTCCCACGATTTTCGGACAGCGGGCGGTCATACGAATATTTTACCAGAATTCGCAATTGATGGAACTGGAACAGCTTGGTTTTTCGCCCGCGATTTTTTCGGCACTGAAAGATTTTGCCGGGCAGAATCAGGGCCTGCTGCTGCTGACGGGACCGGCCGGGAGCGGAAAAAGCACGACTCTCGCCGCCCTGCTGCGGCATATTTTGAAGACGTCTTCGGGGCAAAAAAGCATTGTCGCACTCGAGGACCCGGTGGAACGCATTATTGAGGGCGTGACACAAGTCCAGATTCCGCCGCAGGGAGCGATGGATTTTCCGATCGCTTTGCGTTCGCTGCTGCGGCAGGACCCGGAGGTGCTGATGCTTGGCGAAATCCGCGACGCGGAAACTGCACGAATCGCTGTCGAGGCGGGGCTGACGGGACATCTTTTGATGAGCACGATGCATAGCGGCACCTGCTGCGGGGCGATGGTGCGAATGCTCGAGATGGGCATCGAGCCGTATCAAATTACATCGGCGCTGTGTGCCGTCGTGAATCAGCGGCTGGTACGAAAACTGTGCGAGCATTGCAAAAAGTCAACCGGCATGGACGGCATTTATCAGGCTGTCGGCTGCCCGAAATGCCTGCGGACAGGCTATCACGGTCGGCTGCTGACGGCTGAAATGGTGACGATGGACGGCGAATTGCGTAAGGCTGTTTTGACCCGTTCGGATACGGAAACGCTTGAAGCGACGCTGCACCGCCGGGGACATATGACTCTTTTGCAGGACGGACGGCGTCTGCTTTGCAATGGGCTGACCAGCGAAGATGAAATCCAGCGCGTCTGCGGATAAGAAAAAAACAGAGGACATAAACTATGGCATTATTTGAATACAATTCGCTGACGGAATCGGGGCGGCTGATGCGCGGCAACATCGAGGCCGCCAATGTTGAGCAGGCCCGGCAGATGCTGACGGATATGAAGCTCAATATCCAGGAGCTTTCCAAGGTCGAACCCAAATTTACAATCAAAACTTTTGGCCCCGGCGAGTTCCTGCTGTTCAATCAGCAGCTTGAATCCATCACCAAGGCGGCGATTCCGCTGGAAAAAGGGCTTCGCGCCCTGGCGGCGGAGGCCGGTTCGCCGAGGATGCAAATTTTGCTCAACGACATTGCCTCCGAACTGGAAGCGGGCGTTCCCATCGAACAGGCGATTGAAAAACGGCAAAAACAATTCCCGCCTCTGTATGGGATGATGCTGCGGGCCGGCATTAAAACAGGACGGCTCAGCGAAATGCTGGCCTGCCTGAACCGCCATCTTGAAATTGTTCATCGCACCCGCCGGATTATTATGGAGTCTGTCTTGTATCCCGCAGTGATCCTGTCATTGGCCGCGATGATCATTTCCAACGTGCTTATTTTCATCATTCCCACATTTTCTGCGGTTCTGTCGGATATGTCGGACGGCAAAGCACATTTGCCGGTGCTGACAAGGTTTATACTGTTTATCTCCCATTATGTGCTGCATTTCTGGGCGGCGGTTGCGGCGGTGATCGGCGCGGCGCTGATACTATGGTTTGGCCTGTCCAAAACGGCCGGCGGCAGACGAATCCGGGAATCATTCATCCGAAGTATTCCTTTGCTGGGCAGAATTTACAAAAACGGCATTTTGGCCCGGCTGTCTGAGGCGATGGCGATGCTGATTGACAGCGGCTGTCCCCTGCCGGAAAGTTTTCGCTTAGCCGCCGAGGCTTCCGGCAGCGAAAAAACTATGTATGATTCCGTCCTGCTGGCCGAGCAGCTTGAAAAAGGGTATCCGGTCATTGAGGCCGGCGCCGTTTGCCGGACATTGCCGCCGCTGATGCTGTATTCCATTCAACTGGGCGGCCAGCGAAACTGCCTCAAAGAAAATCTGCTTGAACTGGGGCGAATGTATGCCCAGCAGACCTTCGGAATGCAGGCCCGATTGCAGACGATTTTGATGCCGCTGATGATTATCGGCACCGGCCTCATCATCGGTACGATTATTACGGCGATGTTTTTACCCATGGTCAGTATCGTTAAGACGTTGATGTAATATGGCCTTCAATGACATAACCTGTGTTATTTCCGTCATAGCATCAGCTATCGGACTGTTAATACTCTTTCTGTGGTTAGCCCTCAGGCGACCCGGATTGGCATTGACTGGATCATTCATAGCCGGCGCAATTGTTCTGGTCGCTGGCACGTCGATTTTGAATTCGGCCAGCGGTTCATATTGGGCCTTAAAAGCTATAGGAATCACTTTACTGGCTGCTTTTGCTGTGTGGTTTCCTGCCGTTATTCTGTCGCTGAATTTCGTTTCTGTCCCGGATACTCAAAATGATATGCCGTGGTGGAAATTCCTTGCCCGCATGATCGCTTCCATATTGTTCTATTTACTGCTTCTGGCAGGTCTGCTAATCTGTTTCCACGTCATTGGCTTCATTTTCTTTATTTTCTTCATCGTCACAGTGTTTCGTTATCTGGCAACAGCGCGGTATAATCAGGCGCTGGAGTTTGTCTCCACACTGGCGGCGGCAATACGGCAGAATCTGCCCCTGCCCACAGCGCTGCAAACGGCCGCCATCGGACGCAAAGACAAGACCGCCCGCGTCTTTCGCAGAACCGCTCATTGGCTGACACAGGGATATGCTTTGGCCGAGGCCACCCGAAAGGGGTATCCACGATGCCTGCCGGAAGTCGTTTCAACCATTGAATCCGCTGAAAAACTCGGCCAGCTCCCCCAAACGCTGCTGTCGCTGGAAAAAGACCTCGTCAACAACACCGATGAAACCAAAAAAGTCCGTCCCGTACACCCCTGGTATCCGGTGATTGTTATGATTTCCCTCTTCGCCATGACCACCGGCCTGATGGTATTTATTATGCCGACATTTTCAGGGGTTATTTCCGATATGAGCGACGGACGTTCCTCGCTGCCGGCACCAACACTTCTTCTGATTTACATCACAAATCAATTAACACACCCTCTCGCATTTATCATTCTGGCAGGCATCGCGCTGGTCGGCATCGGATTGACAAGTTATTATTATTTCCGCACCCGCGTAGCTTACAAACCGGGACTGTTTCTGAATATCATTGATCGGATACGCTGGTATTGGCCCCTGCAGCGGAGATTGGAGCGGAATATGGCCACGCTGCGGCTGGTGGAAATCCTGCGTCACAGCTTGTCGGCGGGCTGGCCGCTGAACCAGTCCATCGCCGCGGCACTGGGCACAAAAATGAATTGCTGCTTTCAAAAACGTCTCCGCCGATGGCTTGGGGACGTGGAACAGGGACTGGACGCCGCGCAATCCGCCCGCGCCCGCGGGATTGGCACCTCCGTCGCATGGGCGCTGGACGGCAAAATCAATCCGGGTCAGGCGCCGGCGCTGCTGGAAATGCTCGAAGAAACCTGCCGCAACAAACATAACTACCTCGGCAATCTGATTCGTTCCATCATGTGGCCGATTGTGGTTCTACTGATGGGATTATTCGTCGGCTTTGTGGTGTACGCAATGTTTATCTGTCTGGTCCGCATCACTGCCATTGGAAGCGGGTATATCATCCCATGAAAAATCAAATAAAATATCACGGCTTTCTGACCATTGAAGTGGTCACATCGCTGGTTTTGGTTGTCCTTCTGGCGGCGACACTGGCGACAGCGATGCGATTTTACGGCACGGTCAATCGTCTGCAACTGGCCCGTCAGCAGTGCCTGTCGGCCGTACAGGCTCAGCTTGATTCCATTATGATACAGAAAAAACCGATTTCGCAGGATGATATCCGGCGACTCTGGCCGGGCATCACTTGTGTCTTCGAAAAGCATCCCGGACAGGCGGAATGGAAAGGACTGGATTTATACACCGTCACCGCGACGACAAAAATCCGGAATCGGGAAATATCCGTCCGAATGAATCGTTACATTCAACACGGAGACCAATAGCGTGCGTAAAGGGTATATGCTTATTGAAATGATTCTGATAATCAGCCTGCTGGTCGTATTTCTCGCCGTAATGACAGAACCGATGCGGATTCTGCTGGCGGAAATCCCCCGCGGCAATCAAAACTTCCAGACTGCCGCATCGCTCAATCATTTAGTGAACAGTCTGAAAATGGATGTTGAGGCGGCAAAAGAACTGAAGACAGGCGACGACCCCAATTCCCTCATAATCACTGGGAATAAAGGCACGACTTTGTATCGCTTCACGGAAGAGCAGGTCTGCCGCATCGCGGACGACAACCCGGACCCCGCCATCGCATGGACTTTGCCGCAGACACATTTCGTATGGGATGTCAAAAATCCAAACGCCTTGGAAATAACCGGCTGGATAGAAGCAACAATTTCAGGACGCCGCGAGAAAAAGTTTTATAACTCCCATGTATTCTACACCAAGGGATTCGAGCGGGAGCAGACACAATGAACTCCGCAAGACGACAAAACGGGTTTGCTCTGCTGGCGGTTGTGATGCTCATGGCCCTGATGGCATCGGGTCTGATTGTCTGGGCCGCTCAAAGTCATAATATGATAAAAGACACACAAATTCAGACGGCGCAGGCCAATCTCGATAATGCCATCGCCTCCGCCGCCCAATGGGCCGCCGTCAACCGCAGCAAACTCAAAAAGCAGCCCTTACCTCTTGATCTTGTCGCCTTGCAAACCCCCGGGCTGAATTGTCAGTACAGAGTGATAGACCGAAATTCACGCCAGATGAAAATTGAAATTACCGCCGTCAGCAGCAGCCCCCTCTGTCGGACCCAAAAAATAATTCAACTGAATTTATAATCCCGGCGATTTATCCGCTTTTTTTCTCCGTCCCGGCAGATTACAATACCGCCTCATTTCTGTTTCGCTGAAATGAAGAATAAATACGCTATTCTGGCTGGCATTTTGTTGGAAAAACGGGAACTTCGTATCCTTTTTTTGTTTATTTGCTATTGACAACCATAGCATCTATCCTGTTATTATTCATCAAAAAACCCAAAACAACATAAACGATTTTGGAGAAATGATATGAGACGTTTTCTAACTGCCGCTTTGGTTTCAGCCGGTTTTATTGCTCTTTCGGGATGTGCCGTAACAAATCATGAAAAGCTCCTGTTCGATTACCACCAGAGTACACTCAAAAACGGCCTGACTGTCGTGACACTGGAGGATTTCTCCTGCCCTATCGCCGCCGTGCAGGTCTGGTATCAGGTCGGCTCCAAGGATGAACGTCCCGACCGGCAGGGTTACGCCCACATGTTTGAGCACATGATGTTCAAAGGCACCGACCGCGTCAGTTCCAAAGACCACTTTCAATTGATTTATCGCACGGGCGGCTTCTCCAATGCCTATACATCCTTCGACCAGACCGTCTATGTCCAAACCCTGCCGTCCGACCAGCTTGAAATGGTTCTGTGGCTGGAGGCCGAGCGGATGGCTTTTCTTAAAATCGACCAGGACAGTTTCGACACCGAACGCAAGGTCGTGGAAGAAGAATTGCGGATGCGGGAAAACGAGCCTTACGGCAATCTCGACAAAAAACTGGCCGCGATTGTATTTAAGGAACATCCTTATCGCTGGATGCCCATCGGCAACATGGCTCATCTGCGCGCCACCAGCGTTGGCGACCTGCGGGCTTTCTGGCAAACGTATTATGTCCCCAACAATGCAACGCTGATTGTCGTCGGCGCCGCCAAACACAATGATGTCGTTCAACTGGCCGAAAAATACTTCGGCTGGATTCAAAATCGCCCGACACCGCCGCGCGTCACAATACATGAACCCATTCCCGACAAGGCGCAGACAGCAGTCATCGAAAATGAAAACGCCCCCGCCCCGCTGGCCGGGTTTATCTTCCGTACCGTACCGCTGGGTCACAAGGACGCCCCGGCGCTGGATTTTCTGGCCGCGATTCTGGGCGGTACCAACAGCAGCCGCCTCTACCGTGACCTCGTCGCCGAAAAACAACTGGCCGTGCAGACCCTCGCGGAAAACTGGAGCCTTCAGCAGGACGGCGTATTTCTTATCGGTGCGGTTCTGGCGCCCGGCTCCAATCCGCAGCCGGTGCTGGATAAAATCAAAGAGCACATTCAGACCATCCAGGACAAAGGCATTCGCAGTGAAGAACTTGAAACCGCCCGCAACCAGAACCTGCGTTCGGTCGTAACGAGTAATCTGCAAATCGACAGCAAGGCCAGAGTTCTTGGTACCGCCGCCGTCACCGTCGGCGATTTATCATACGCCAATAAAATTCTGTCACAGATTCGCGCCGTCACCGCCGACGATGTGCAGCGTGTGGCTCGTGAATACCTTCCCCTCAACCGCGCATTTGAAATTACCGTCAAGGAAAACGCCGGCGGGATGAAAAACGCCACCAAAGATGATGAATCCGCCGCGGTAGTCGCCAAGCCGGAAAAACAGGCTTCCCTGCCGGGAAGACCCGGCGAAAAACGCCCCGACACATTTCCCGCAAAAGCCCCGCAGGCCAAACTGCAAGCCCCGGATATGGCGATGCACTACTCCGAACAGACTCTTAAAAACGGTCTTAAAATTATGGTCATCCCCAACCACGAAGTGCCTTTTGTGAGTGTCAAATTCGGCCTTCCATTCGGAGCAATGACAGAATCCAAACCCGGCACGGCCAACCTAGCTGCAGAAATGCTGACTCGCGGCACAAAAACTCGCACCGAAAAAGAATTGTCTGATCAGCTTTCCCGTTATGCGATTGAACTCAATGGTTCAGCTTCGATGGATGATGCGCAGGTCAATATGAGCTGCCTGAGCGAACATCTGGAAAAAAGCATGGAGCTGCTGGCTGATACGACAATGAATCCGCTATTTGATACGACGGAATTTGACAAACTGCGAAAGCAAACACTTACAGGGCTGGCTGTACGGGAACAAACTCCCGATTATCTGGCCGAAAAAGAATTCGCCCGCCGTCTGTTCGGACAGCATCCTTATGCCCGCACCGTCGAGGGCGAAAGTAAAGATATCGAAAAACTCACCGCCGATGATTTAAAAAGCTGGTGGATTCAGTACGCCCGCCCGGATAAAACCGTTTTGACTTTTGCCGGGGATGTGAATACTCAGAAAGCCGTCGTTCTGGCAGAAAAATACTTCGGCGGGTGGAAAAACGACACTCCGCCGGCGGAAGCGAAGCTGCCGGACTTTCCGAAGGAACAGAAGACGCAGATTTATCTTGTGGATTATCCCGGCAGCGCCCAGGTCCAGATTCGCGTCGGCTGCCGTTCGATGACCCGCAAAGACCAGCCTGATTATTTTATCAGCCGTGTGGTCAGCAATTATTTCGGCATCTCGTTCAACAGTTGGGTCAACACAATCCTCCGTGAACAGAAAGGCCTGACGTATTCAGCGTTTGCGAATTATACCGCGCAGCGACAAAGCGGCTATTTTGAGGTCAATACGTTCACAAAGAATGAATCCGTCGCCCTGGTCATCCAGACCATTTTCGATTTGATCGGCCGGCTGCGTAAACAGGAACCCTCCGTCAACGAACTAACCGACTCCAAACAATATATCGCCGGCTCTTTTATCCGCCGGCACGAAACGCCGCAGCAGGTCGCCGGCGATGTATGGCTGCTCGAATCGGAAAATCTGGATAAGGGCTTTTATGACAAACTGCTGCAAACGGTGCAGAACACGTCGGCCGAGGATTGCGTGAAACTGGCCGACAAAACCGTTTCGCCGGAAAAACTGGTGATTGTGGTCGTCGGCGACGCCGGAAAAATCAAGGCCGACCTCGAAAAAATCGCCCCCGTTGAAGTCGTCGCGGGAAAATAAAAAATGAAAAAACTCGTATTCTTTCAATGTCTTTTCCGCGAAGGCGGGAATCCAGAGAGTTTTGTTTAAGCCTTGGGATAATCATTTCAATGGCTTATAATTTGCCGATGGCGGTCCATTTCGGCAGGTGTTTTCGCCATTCGGGCCAGTTGGATTTCAAGACCTCCATTCGCGATGACGAAAGATGGAATTGGGAACTGCTGTCAATAACGCCGTTCAGTAATTCAATTTGATTTCGTTCCAGCAAAAAGGATATCAGTTCGTCCACGGGATTGACAACGCCGTCGTTATTCAGGTCATACCAGAATGGATTTCTGGCGGACGTGTCCGCACCCGTTGTCCAGGCGAGGGCATACGATTGTTTTGCCGGATGTGAAACATTTTCACGCACGATAAGCTGATAATCAGTATAATTCGGGTCAGCAGCAAAATAAACGTGTTCTACATTGTCGTTGACGCTGTCGCTGAGGTCCAGCAGCATATTGCGGTCCGGGTTGTTCGCATCCACGGCCCACAACTCAAGCTGCAAATCCGTATCTTTTTCATACTCCGGCTCAAAAGGATACGCGTCGCTGTAAATCCGATTCCAGCACAGGGTCGCGGTGATATATTGACCGGCCGGGTTAGACAAATGAAATTCATAAATCGCCGGCTTATTCGGGTCCAGAATGCTATTATCCCAACCGGCGGTTTTATTAACCGCGCCGGGGACTTGCCAACCGGCCGTCAGTAACTTGTACGCAGCCAGAACATTTAATGCACCGGCACCCTGCGAATAATCCAGCGGGCATGAAACATCATCCTGTGTTCCGGGCCGCCCTTTGTGCCAATAAGGAAGCTTGTCCGCCGAAGTAAGGAGTATGGCTTTGATGATGTTGTTGGTATTTGCGGCAAATATCGGCACCGTCAGATCGGGTTCCAATCTTGCCTTCTGAAGCAAAAGGGCCGCGGCACCGGCGGCAACCGGCGTTGCCAGACTCGACCAGTCGCCTTCGATGATATAGCCGTTTTCAGTACTGATATCGGGCACAAGGCACCGACCCGGCGCCACAATATCGGGTTTGCAGCGGCTATCCGCGGTGGGTCCTGCGCTGGAATTATTTGGGTCGGTGGTGGAAAACAAAATACTTTTGCCCTGACCTGTCGGGTCAGGTACCGCGTTGACAACGCCCACAGCGATAACATTGGCCCCAGCCGCCGGATACAATACCGGGTCATAAGCCCGTTTGCCATTACCTGCGGCGGCAAAAACCACCAGCCCTTTTTCCGCGGCTAATTTTTCGATACCTCGTGTCCACCAAGCCGGAAAAATTTCACCCAGACTCAGCGTGACAATATCCGCATCAAAAGGCCGGCCGCCAAAGATATACAAGCTCACAAACCGCCAAAATTCAAATGTCTCTACCGTCGCATCCGGACACGTTCCAATATAGCAGAACGGGCCGGTTTGAGGGTGAAATCCTTTCGGGTCCAATCCCAGTAAAACGCCGCCGATAGCGGTGGCGTGAGAAGAAAGGCCTGTTTTGCCGCTGGAGCCGTCTTCAAAAATAACATCGGCTCCCAATAAAGCGGAATGATTCATCCCAAAACGATAATCCCCCTGCGGGATGCCGTCCAAATAAGTCATACTCCGGCAGATCGTCGCGATGCGAACGCCAAGGCCGGTTAAGTTCGGGTCTTTTGCAACTACCTCCCGCAGACCCACCGCCTGTAATGCCGCGGGTTCAACCGGCAGTGCGTCCTCGGCAAAGACGGAGGGCGCCAAAAGCAGCAGAAACAGCGGCAATACCACCCCTGTCAACAACGGCGTCAGCCTGTAGTTTTTAAAAGCCTTCAAAATCTTTCCCCAATTGAATAAACACACTATTATTATATCGGAAAGAACCTTCTTTTGCAATGATTCAAACGAAAACGAATTGGCAAATTAAGCCAAAAAATACAGAATTATAGGACTAAATGTAGATACTTTATGTATATATCTATATGTATGGCTTTTTCGGCCGGGAGCGATTCGACCTTGAGTGAAAAGATGGAAATCCAAATTCACACAACGCAGCTTAAATTACTTGTCGGTGATATCACGGCACAGGCGACCGACGCCATCGTCAACGCCGCTAATAGCCGGCTGATGCACGGCGGCGGCGTGGCCGGAGCCATCGTCCGCAAAGGCGGAATGTCAATCCAGCTTGAAAGTTTCAAAAAGGCCCCCGTTCCCGTCGGTCAGGCAGTCATCACCGGCGCCGGCTCACTCAAATGCAAATACGTCATCCACGCCGTCGGCCCGCGGATGGGCGAAGGCAATGAAGATGAAAAACTTAAAAACGCCACGATAAATTGTCTGCGTGTCGCCGAGGAAAACAACCTGTCCAGCATTGCATTTTGCGCCATCAGCACCGGCATCTTCGGCTATCCGATGGACCGCTGCGCCGAGATTATGCTGTCCAATACGATTGCCTATCTGAAGGGCCAAACTACACTTAAGGAAGTTGTTTTTTGTCTCTACGACCGGCACGCTTATGACATCTTCGCCGCCGCCCTGAAAAAACTAAATCCGTAATCTGATTTGGAGAGTTATAAAATGTCCAAAAGAACCTGTGTGATAATAGTACTTTCTACATTTTTTCTCATAGGCTGCTCAGGAATTATATATCTTGCCGGCTTCACGGATGTGTTTTGGAGTACAGAGAACAAGTTGTTTTTCTATGCCGTAAACGGATTCTGGGGTTTCTTTGTGAAATCTATTGATAGGGGCAGATCCAAATGCCAGGAATGAGTATGGATACACCTATTTAGCCCTTGCCTGTTATCAGCCGAATGTGGAAATTGTAGAAAAATTGATTAAAAAACCCTCTTCGTTAAAACTACGACGTAACAGGTCCGCCGCCGGGCTTTAATTTTCTATCGATGATTGCAAGAAGCTCTTCGAGGCGGTCGATGGTGAAATCGGCCAGATGGGCGAAATCGTCGGCACTGGAATGCGTTCGAATCAATACGGGTATCGCGCCGGCGTCTTTGGCGCATTGCAGGTCGTGCCGGAAATCGCCTACGACGAGGGTTTCAGAAGGCTGGACGTTGAATTGCCGGCATAGCTGCAATACGCCGAAACTGTCCGGCTTGGCCGGGCCGTCGGTGCGGTCGATGATGGCGTCAAAATGCAGGCCATGAATGGCGGCGACCAATTCCACATTTTTTCGCAGGTTTCGCGTCAGCAGGCCGATGGGGAGTTTTCGCAGTTGGAGGTTGTCGAGAAGTTCTTTAGCGCCGTGATTTAATTTGCTGTTTTGGGCGGCGTGGTCTTCGTGTTTGATAAGAATTTTTTCAGCCCGGCGTTTCTGTTCAGCGGAGAGTTGATTCATCCCTTCGAGGACGCCGACGCCAGCCGGAAGGCCGATTTCCTGCCGGATCTGGTCGAAGTCGAGGAACGGCTCGGTCAGCGTGCCGTCTAAATCAAAAATCACCGCCCGAATTGTCATACGTCAGCCTCGAAATCCTTTCGCAGCAGCTCTATCAGATATCGGGCGGCTTTGCTTAAGGTTCTGTCCTTTCGCACAATAATTCCGGTGGGGCGGTAAAAGTTTTCATTGCTGAAGGAAATTCCCTTTAAGGAACCGCTGGCCAACTCCGTCCGAATCGACGATTTGGGTAGAATACTCATGCCGGAATTGATTTCCACGGCCCGTTTAATCGTCTCGATATTGTCAAATTCCATCATGGTTCGGACATGAACTCCATACCGCGACAGAATGGAGTCGATCAGATCCCGCGTGGGAATATCTTTCGCAAAGGCGATGAATTTCTCCCCCTGCAACTGGTGAATATCAATTTCGTTTGAGGCCGCCAGCGGATGGTCCGGCGAACACGCCAGCATCAGCGGCTCGTTTTCAAACCCATAAACCTGCAAATTGCGGTCTCTTCGCGGCATTGCAACTACGCCGATATCCAACTGCCCGCGCAGCAGCTTGTCGTAGATATCTTTGGCATCATTGTATTCGATGGACAAATTCACATCCGGATAGATGGACATGAATTTTTTGACATACGGCTGAAGGGTGTGCATCCCGATACTGAAAATCGCCGCCAGCCGAATACAGCAATATGACTGATTTAATTGCGACAATTCGCTCGTAAGGAGATCATATCGCTCCAGAATATCTTTACTGGCGCGGTAAAACACTTGGCCGGCTGCGGTTAGCCCCACCGGCCTTTTTTTGCGATCAAAAAGCTGAATTTTGTGATGCATTTCAATCTGGGCAATTTGCTGGGAGACCGCAGACTGACTAATCCCATGCAGTTCCGCAGCACGGGAAAAGTTTTTCAGATCCACAAGGTCGCAAAACAATTTGGCGGTTTCGATATCCATTAAGACAGCTTATGACTACTATTATTGGACTTTATTTGCATTTCCATCTAAAGATATTATAAGTATAATTTATAATTTGTAAAGCAGTTTCAAGTTTGCCGTGCGGATAAAAAATATGAAAAACACCAAAATGCTCAATTCGAGAAGAAAGGACAAAAATGGCTACGCAATTTGTTGACAGTATTATGGCACAGGTGACTGCTCGTAATCCCGGAGAGCGTGAGTTTCATCAGGCCGTTCGGGAAGTGGCGGAGTCTGTTCAGGTGGTTATCGAAAAGAATCCCGAATTCTTGCGAGCCAGGGTACTTGAACGGCTTGTGGAGCCTGAGCGGCAAATTATGTTCCGGGTGCCCTGGCTTGATGACAAGGGCAACGTTCAAATCAATCGCGGCTTCCGCGTACAGTTCAGCAGCGCCATCGGGCCCTATAAGGGCGGCATTCGTTTTCATCCGTCGGTTTATCTTGGCATCATCAAGTTTCTGGGCTTTGAGCAGATTTTCAAGAATGCCCTGACCACCACTCCTATCGGCGGCGGCAAAGGCGGCAGCGACTTTGACCCCAAGGGTAAATCGGACAATGAAGTGATGCGATTCTGCCAGGCCTTTATGAGCGAACTGTTCCGTCATATTGGTTCGGATACGGACGTTCCGGCCGGGGATATCGGCGTCGGCGGCAGAGAAGTGGGATATATGTTCGGCCAATACAAGAAGCTGGCCAATGTTTTCACGGGCGTTCTGACCGGCAAGGGACTGGATTTCGGCGGTTCGCTGGCACGGACGGAAGCCACCGGCTACGGGCTGGTTTATTTTGTGACCCGGATGCTGCAGGACCGCAAAACCGACTGGAAGGGCAAAAAAGTCGTCGTTTCCGGTTCCGGGAATGTGGCTATCTATGCGACTCAGAAGGCTCAGGAACTTGGCGCCCGCGTGATTGCGGTATCCGACAGCAACGGGTATATCGTGGATGAAGCGGGTATCAAGCTGGAGACGGTTCAGCGGATCAAGGAAGTTGAACGCGGCCGGATTAAACAGTATGCCGATGAACACAAGTCCGCGAAGTATTATGACGGATGCGGCGGGATATGGACGGTTCCGTGCGATATCGCGCTGCCTTCGGCCACCCAGAATGAACTGGATGAAAAGGGCGCCAAGGCATTAGTCAAAAATAAATGCATCGCGGTCGGCGAGGGCGCCAATATGCCTTCTACGCCGGAAGCCATTGAAGTGCTTCTCGATAACGGCGTTTCATTCGGTCCGGCCAAGGCCGCCAATGCCGGCGGCGTCGCCACCAGCGCCCTGGAAATGTGCCAGAACTCGATGCGTCTGAGCTGGACGTTCGAGGAAGTTGATACTCGCCTGAAGATGATTATGAATGCGATTTATGATCAATGCGTCGGGGCTTCCGAAGCCTACGGCACCAAAGGCAACCTCGTTGCCGGCGCCAATATCGCCGGTTTCCTCAAGGTCGCCAAGGCGATGATGGCACAAGGCGTTGTATAACAATTTGTACATCGACCGTGTTTGACGGTTGAGACAAACAGCAAGATATTTCCAGAATCCCCTTGCCAGACAGCAAGGGGATTCTTTATTATGCACAGACAAAACGCCAAGCCGATGGATTCGGCCGAGAGAGTGAGTTTGCGGAATCATTTTTAGGACGAGAGATGGACAGATTTCCTTATCCAAGTACCGGTTTAAACCAGTTGGATGCAATGCTGACACGTCTTCAGTACGGGGACAATGTTGTCTGGCAGGTGGATGATATTGAACACTATAAACAATTGGTGGTCCCTTATGTGCAGCGGGCGATTGGGGAACATAGAAAAATGGTTTATGTCCGATTTGCCCAGCATGCACCGCTTTTAGAACCTCAGCCCGGCCTGACCATTATCGAACTGGACGCTGACACCGGCTTTGAAATGTTTTCCACCCAGGTTCATAATATTATTGCCGAGCAGGGAAAGGGAGCTTTTTATGTGTTTGACAGCCTGTCGGATTTGCTGACTTCGTGGGCGACCGACCTTATGGTCGGAAACTTTTTTATGGTGACCTGCCCTTATTTATACGAGTTGGATACAATCGCTTATTTTACACTGTTACGGGATTATCATACCTATCAGACAATCGCCCGGATTCGCGGAACGACGCAACTCATGCTGGATGTGTATTATCTGGAAGGCGCACTCTACATCCATCCGCTGAAAGTCTGGAACCGGCACTCGCCGACGATGTTTCTGCCGCATCGGGACGAGGACGGGCAATTGACGCCCGTGACCAACAGTGTTGACGCGGCCCGGTTGTTTTCGTATATCTCCGACAAGGCCCGCACGCGAGTCCGTCGAAAACTGGATTATTGGGACCGTTTGTTTTTGCGTACCGAGGAATTGCTCAGCGAACCGCCGACGTCTGAAAAGTACCGAGAGGCGGCGGGTAAGCTGTGCCGGCTGATGCTGGGCCGGGATGAGCGGATGCTGAATCTGGCGGAAGCTCATTTTTCGCTCCGGGATTTGCTGGATATCAAGGCGCGTCTGATTGGAACCGGATATATCGGCGGGAAAGCCGTCGGGATGCTGCTGGCCCGAAAAATTCTTCAGGAAGATACATCTTTTGACTGGCGCGGCCGATTGGAAAAGCACGATTCATTTTATATCGGCTCGGATATTTTCCATTCTTACATTGTTCAAAACGGCCTGTGGAAACTGCGGGTGGAACAGAAAACACCGGAGGGATATTTTTCCAAAGCTGAACCGCTGGCGCAGGGATTGCTCAAAGGTAAATTTCCCGCGGATATCCGCGAACAGTTTCAGGAGATGATCGAATATTTCGGTCAATCGCCGATCATCATTCGTTCCAGCAGTCTGCTGGAAGACAGTTTCGGCAACGCCTTTGCCGGCAAATATGAAAGCCTGTTTTTAGTCAATCAGGGTGACCCGGAAGACCGTTACGAGCGGTTTGAGGAAGCGGTGCGGATTATTTACGCCAGCACGATGAGCGAGGACGCACTGACTTATCGAAAGCAGCGCGGGCTGGACCAGGTGGATGAACAAATGGCTCTTCTGGTGCAGCGGGTTTCGGGAACGCATCACGCACCGTACTTTTTCCCCGATGTGGCCGGCGTGGGGGTTTCTTATAATACTTTTGTGTGGAATCAAAGCCTTGATCCTCAGGCGGGTATGCTGCGGATGGTGGCGGGCCTGGGGACGCGGGCGGTGGACCGTTCGGATGATGATTATCCGCGGCTGATGGCGCTGGACCAGCCGCTGCTGCGTCCCCAATCCAATCCGGACGATATTCGTCAGTTTTCCCAGCATTCGATGGATGTTTTGAACGTGCAGGAAAATAAAATGGAAACCATCGGCATCCGGCAGTATCTGGCTAGAAATCCCGAATGGGACATCCGTTTACTTGCGACGGAAGACGAAGAAGCCGCCAAACGGATGAAACAGCTTGGCATGGAAAGTCAGCCGTTATGGATAATGACCTTTGACCGGCTGCTGACGGAGACGGATTTTGTTCCTTTGATGCGGCGGCTGCTGGAATCGCTTGAGCGGATTTACGATTATCCGGTCGATATTGAATTTACGCTGAATTTTTCCGAGGATGTTCCGCCGCAATTGAATCTCTTGCAGTGCAGGCCGCTTCAAACCCGCGGGCTTGGCGCCCGGATAGAAATACCCGGGACGCTTGCGTCGGAACGAATTTTGTTTCACACCGAAGGCAGTTTTATGGGCGGCAGCATTTCGCAACCCATTGATCGGATTATTTTTGTGGAGCCTTCCGCATACCTGCAGCTTTCCGAACAGGGGAAACACGATATTGCCCGGCTGATCGGCAAAATCAACCGCCAGTTCTGCAATCGCAAAGTCGATACGACGCTGCTGATGGGGCCGGGACGATGGGGAACGTCCACGCCTTCGCTGGGAGTGCCGGTGCGGTTTTCTGAAATCAGCCAGATGTCCATTTTGTGCGAAATTTCCTATCCCGGCGGAAACCTGATGCCGGAGCTGTCCTACGGCAGTCATTTTTTCCAGGACCTCGTGGAAGAAAAAATTTTCTATGTTGCTCTGTTTTGTGAAAAGGCGAACACTGTTTTTCATAAAGAACGGCTGCAAAATTATGAAAATCTGCTGTGGCATCTGCCGGAAGCGCAAAAATATAAGGATGTGGTATTTGTCTATGATGTGCCGGACCATGCGTTGATGCTGATGGCCGATGTACTGACTCAAAAACTCGTCTGTTTTTTCAAGGCGTAAAAAATAACGGATTGTCGTGGTATGAAAAAATCGATTAAAACCGCGATTGGGCAACTGGCGGAAATGGAGCGGTTTTTCGCCGGCGATTTTTCCGTGAAAGGTCGGCGAAAGACGACATCTGAACAGGAACCGAACGCGGTATTTTCCGCGGCATCGCAAAACCCGGCCGGAGACTTGGGAAAAATCGCCGAGGAGGTTCGGCAGTGCCGCAAGTGCCAAATCGGTTCCGCTCGTCTCAATGCCGTGCCCGGCGACGGCAGCCCGCGGGCTCGGCTGGTTTTTGTCGGCGAGGCTCCGGGAGCCGATGAAGACGCGCAGGGACTCCCGTTTGTCGGAAGAGCGGGTCAGCTTTTAGATAAAATGATTCACGCGATGGGGTTGAAAAGGCCGGATGTTTTTATCTGCAACACATTAAAATGCCGTCCACCGGAAAACCGCGACCCCAAGCCGGACGAACTGTACAATTGTATGCCGTATCTGAAACGGCAGTTGGAAATTATCCGGCCGGAGTTTATTGTCGCTCTCGGCGCCCACGCAGCCCATATTCTGCTGGAGACGGATAAGGCCATCGGCCAGCTCCGCGGGCAATTTCACACGTATTCTTTTTCCGAACACGCCAATCCTGCCCAACTGATGCCGACCTATCACCCGGCGTATCTGCTGCGAAACTACAGCGATGAAAACCGCAAACGGGTCTGGGACGATTTACAGAAGGTCATGGCGGAAATGGGATTGAAAAAATAAAACACGGTAACCCACGGTGTGTCAAGTAGATTAAAAGAGAGAGTCCACCAATGCCGGCGCAGTCACCCAAATATCGTAGGCGCACAATCCGAATAAAATTATCCAGCGAAGCAGGGACAATCGCAGATTAAAATGCGCCAGCAGGAAAATAAACCCTGTCGCCGCGGTACAGGCCAGGAACAAAAGCATGGCGTGGCGATAAGCGGTTTGTCCCGGGTAATAAAAACCGAGCAGGCAGTTGGCCGCGGCCAGCAGCAGGGAACCGATGACACAAGCCAGTATCCAGAATCGGTCGGCCTTTCCGGCCCAGGCCAGAGATTGCAATCCCAGGCCGGCGACAACCGAGAAAAACAAGGCCGCGAAACTTAACCACACAATCGGTGTTACGCTGCAAATGGGTGTGATGAGACTTAGAACGATTCCCGCCATAACGGGGACCAAAAGCGTTTCCTTGCCGGAGGCTGCGAAAACAAACAACCCCATCAGAATACAGACCAAGGGGGCATGATAAAATCCAACGGCAAAATGATTCGTGGTAAATGTCAGCGGCGTAATCATCCCCCACAGGTCAGTTAATTGGGGTGTTCTGTGTTTTGGCATCAAAAACAACGGGCCGGCCCAGTGATTTGATGCCGCCCAGAATAATCCGGCAATTGCGGCAAACGGGAGTAATACGAGCAGAGTGGTTGCCAGCGTTTTCAGTGCGCCGGATGAATGTCCGGTATGATAATATACCGCCGGGCAAAGCAGCCAGGGGACAACGACAAAACTCAGCCCCGCCAGCGGATGATACGAGACAAAACTCAGGCCGAACGGACCAAATCCATAGATCACCGCCGCCAGTAAGGAAGCGTCAAAGGAACTCACCCAGCGACGCGTTAAAACGAAACAGCCCATGGCGGCGAGGATGGAATTAAGAGGGAGCAGCAGTTTCATCCCGCCCAGTTGAAACCAGTGAGGCATATACAAGTAGGCCGCCAGAATGGATAGAATCACCGCTGCCGCAACGGGATGCAACATTCGCACCAGGTCGCTTTTCGAAAACCCCGATGGCGATGGAGAGGCGCCCTTCATAAGCGATCATTTCAAAACGACAGTTTTTTTTCCCGCGGCAATAACACCGATATCATAAACCGTTTGGCCGGTTTTTTCCAGCTTTTCTTTTACGGCCCCGGCGAAATCCGGCGCCACAATCAGTACATAGCCGATGCCCATATTAAATACACGAAACATTTCGGCTTCTTCCACGGGGCCGAGTTTCTGCAGAAAACGGAAAATCGGCGGCACCGGCCATGAATCTTTTTTCAGGACGGCGTCGCAATCGGCGGGCAAAACCCGCGGAATGTTGCCCACCAGGCCGCCGCCGGTGATGTGAGCCATCCCATGAACGATTTGTTTCCGCTTATAGCCTGACAATAAACTGACAATCGAACGGACATAAATTTTGGTCGGTTCCAGCAGAACATCGCCTAATACGGCTCCATCCAATTCGTCAATCCGGTCGGTCACTTTAAATGAATGCTGCTTGAAAAGGATATGCCGAACCAGCGTATAACCATTGCTGTGAATGCCGCTGGAGGCCAGGCCCAGTACGATATCGCCTTTTTGTACGGTCTTTCCCGTGATGATGCGGCGACGTTCGACGACGCCGACGGCAAACCCGGCCAGGTCGTATTCACCTTTTTTATCGTAAATATCCGGCATCTCCGCGGTCTCGCCGCCAATCAAAGCGCAATCAGCCATCCGGCATCCCTTAGCGATGCTTTCCACAATCGCAGCCATGACTTCGGGGTCAAGTTTGTTGATGCCCACGTAGTCCAGAAAGAACAGAGGCTCGGCGCCCTGGACCAGCATATCGTTGACATTCATTGCCACGAGGTCCTGCCCGATGGTCTCAAGGCGATTCATTTCCTGCGCAATCAGAACTTTGGTTCCCACGCCGTCGGTACAGGCGACCAGAACGGGACTCTTGTAATTCTTCTTAAATAGTTTCTCATCATAGTCGAGACGGAACAACCCGGCAAAACCATTTTCCAGCCCGAGGACGCGCGGCCCATAAGTTGCGGATACCGAGCGGCTGATGCGTTCAACCATGATGTCGTTTGCGTCGATGCTGACGCCCGCCTGTTCGTAGGAGATGGATGGATTGTTTGTCATTAGGGTTCGATATCGTCAAATAATTGCATTTGATGTCGTTCCATGGAAAATTTATTGACCACGGTGGTGATGGGGATACGGTATTGCCCGCTCCAGCAGGCGGTACAATAATGGTCGGCCGGCAAAGATACACAGCCCAGCAGGCCTTCCAGCGAAAGATATCCAATGCTGTCAACGCCGAGATAATCTCTGATTTGCTCCAGCGTCCTATGATTGGCCAGCAGTTCTTCCCGCGTGGGGAAATCCACGCCGTAAAAGCAGGGTTTTTTTACCGGCGGACAGCCAACCCGCATGTGGACTTCTTTGGCTCCCGCATCCCGCAGCGATTTAATTTTGCCTTTGGTGGTAGTACCGCGGACGATGGAATCGTCAACCACAATAACCCGTTTTCCCCGCACGGCCTCTTTAACCACCTGCAATTTAAGTCTGACGCCCAGCTTTCGCAAATCCTGCGATGGGCTGATGAAAGTTCTGCCCACATAATGGCTTCGCACAAATCCCATATCAAAAGGAATACCGCTTTCAAGGGCATAACCCACCGCGGCGGATGTTCCGGAATCCGGCACGGGCACCACAATATCCGCATCCACCGGATACTCGACGGCCAGACGTCTTCCGCAGCGTTTGCGGACTTCGTGGACATTCTCGCCGAAAATGACGCTGCTTTGCTTGGCAAAATAGACGTGCTCAAAAATGCAGTGCGCCGGCGTAATCGTGCCGGGCGTGACAAAAAAGCGGCTGTGCAGGCCGGTCTTGTCAAGCGTGACAATCTCGCCCGGTTCCACATCGCGGATATATTCCGCTTCGATGGTTTCAAACGCACAGCTTTCACTGGCTACACAATACGCGCCATTGGCGGTTTTGCCGACGCATAGCGGACGAATGCCGAAGGGGTCTCTGGCTGCTTCGATACGGTCCGCGAATAAGAATAATATCGAATACGCACCCTGAAGATGATTCAATACATGGCCCAGCGGGTCGGGTTTGCAGACGTGCGAGGGTTTGGCCAGCAGATGAATGATGATTTCGGTATCATTGGAAGCGCTGAAAATGGAGCCATAAGCTTCATACTCATCCCGCAGCATCGAGGCATTTATGATATTGCCGTTATGAGCCACCGCGACCTGTCCGCGGGAATATTCGCCCATAATCGGCTGGGCGTTACACGGGTTGGATGAGCCGGCGGTAGAATAACGGACATGCCCAATAGCGATGGGATTATCCAGGCGTTCGAGGATGCCGCGTCCGGAACGAAATACCCGGTTGACCTGTCCCATTCCGGTATAACAGGTAATATACTCGCCGTTACTGGAGGCAATACCGGCGGACTCCTGCCCGCGATGCTGAAGGCTGTGAAGTCCGAAATAGGTTTTTTGTACCGCTTCAGGATCGCCGAAAATACCGAAAATCCCGCATTCTTCTCGTTTATCAGACATAAAACCTCGGATTGGAGAAGGTGAAAAATAACATATTCAGTTTAAACGATTTCGCCATACAAGTCAATCTTTTTTGAATATCCCAGACCAAAAAAAAGGCAACCCAAAGGTTGCCCGTTTATTTACAGATTTCATTGGCTGGTTATCTGACGAGGGTCAATGCCATCCTCTATCGCCTTGATTTTCTTGACCCGGCGCATGTGACGACCGGCTTTAAATTCGGTGGAAAGCCACGTCTGAACGATTTTTTGCAGCATCGCCGGGCCTAATAAATCGCCCGAAAGACAAAGCGCATTGGCGTCATTATGCTCACGGGAAACCTTGGCCGCCAGTTCATCAAAACACAGCGCCGCCCGGATACCCTTGACTTTATTGGCGGCGATACACATCCCGATACCCGTTCCGCACACGAGAATCGCGCGGTCGGCCAGACCATTGGCCACAGCACCGGCCGCATCAAAGGCGCCATCTGGGTAATCCATCGGCTGGTCGGGGGAACCATCCGTGAAATCAATATATTCGTGGCCTAACTGAGACAAAATGGCTTTGATATTCTCCATTGCCTTAACACCACGATGATCCGAAGCCAATGCGACTTTCATAGTATTTCCTTCATTCGGTCTTCTACAGCACGCTCAATTCGTTCGGCACAGGCCCGGTATTCCTCTGTTCCCAGCCCAATCGGGTCTGAAACATCGCCTGTCGAATCGAGCAAAAAAACTCTTTTACCGGCATGTTTATCCATCGCCAGAATCGCATCCCGATGATGCTGTGCCATCACAAAAATCAAGTCAGCTTGCCGGATATCCTGTCTGGTTAATAACCGACTGCGATGGTCGTCCAGTGATAACCCTTTATTCCGCAAGACAGTTACAGCTTCCCGGCTGGCCGGGCAACCATCATAAGCAGAAATGCCAAAGGATTCTATTATATAACCCAAAACCTCGATTTCGTCAACCTTACAAGATATTTTATCTGCTACATATTTTGCCGCAAAGGCCTGAGCCATCGGACTGCGGCAGGTGTTGCCGGTACAGACAAAAGCGATCCTTACCGTCGATAACCGTCCGATTTCTTCTTTACTCAGGACTCCTTCCCGCAGTACGTCAATGCCCACGGCAGAGATTTTTACCACGGTGCTGTTTTGTTGATGCCGGCAGGCTTCCTCACCGCCGTCCACGACCAATTCGATTTGTCCATTGAAATAGTCGAGAACTTTTTGTACCGTGGTCGCCGGTTCCTGTCCTGAAGGATTGGCGCTGGGGGCGACAATCGGCCAGACGGTTTCTGAGAGAATACGACTGGCGGCATCATTATCCGGACAGCGAATGCCAATCGTTCCGTTTTCATACAGAACAGAAAAGACTTCCTGACCCAGCTTTTTTTTCTGGTCTTCCAGATCCTGACCGGACAATTCGCAGACCAGCGTAATCGGTCCCGGCAGTCCTTTTCGCACGAGGGCTTTGGCACGGGGGCCAAGGCTGGGGACGTAGCGGGAAATATCGTCGGGGCCGGCGATATGCAGCGAGTAGCGTTTGCCTTCGGCGCGGGCCTTGATTTTGTCCAATCGTCGAATCGCCGCCGGTTCGGCCCGGCAGGCCAGCCCATAGACCGTCTCGGTCGGAATCGCCGCAAGACCGCCGTTGTCAAGGAGCCGCACGACTGAGCGGACAATCCTTTCCTGATTGCCTTTTGTCCATTTGAGAACTTCTGTTTTCATACTGACAGGATAGCAGAAAATCCGACAAGAAGAAAGAAAAAGAGAATCATATGTTCAGTTTTTTCAGGGCGGCGGCGAAGATGCCGTAGGCGTGCTGGTCGTAGAGGCAAAAACAGCTTCTTTAAGTGCGGTCTGGCCCGGCGTTTTGAATCGCTGAAAAAGGCAACCGCGCAGAGCTATTAAAAGCTTCTAAGGCGGAGTAGGAATTTCGTTTAATTCCACCTGCTGCTTGAGCGCTGTTGCGGAAAAATACCCCAACTGCCGGGCCAGTTCTTCCAGCCCAACGCCCTGCCGCAGCATCTTAACCGCATGGCTTCGACGGAGCATTTCCGGCGTGACGATAAATGAAAGCCCCGCGTCTCGGCTGTATTGTTTGAGTTTCCTGCGAATGCTGCGCACCGTCAAAGACCCGCAATCCCGGTTCAGAAACAAACGCTCCATCGCCAGGGTACATCCCTCGGTTCTCTGCCGACGCGCAGACAAATAATCCTGAAGAATGGTCGCCGCCTGCTCGGGAAGAAATATGATTCTCGTCTTACGCCCTGGCTTACAGATAGACAGTGTTTTCTCGTCTGCCGAATAATGACTCCAGCGTATTGGGACTCCGATGCCGGCTGTTTTCAAGATGCCACAGATACTCTTTCGTTAGAGATTCTTTCATAATTCATACCGTCTTTCTCTAATATGCCCACAAATAACGCCCGGACATTGAAAGCGATACCCCGGCCGTTAAATCAACATTTCTCTGTAGTAAGTATCGCACAAAAGCCATTTTTTAACATCCAGAAGTATTCTTATCGGTCTTTATCCGTTTCAATCTTCATGGATAATTCTCATTTCGATAGGAATATTTCTTTGATGTTTCAAGGGACAACATTTGTCCATTAATGGTAAAATTACTGATATCCCTCAAAAATCAGGTCGAAACTTAAAACTAAGAGCCCGTTTTATGCCCCGATTCCCGACCTTGACAATTCCCCGCCGCCCGGCTACAATCGGCTACGTCATAGTCAACTAATTGGCGATCTTGTTGTTCCCGCACAGGCGGGAACCCGGATTTTTGACTTTTAATGGTGGAAGTAGCTCAGCTGGTTAGAGCATTAGATTGTGGTTCTAAGGGTCGGGGGTTCGAATCCCCTCTTCCACCCTGCTTCATTTCCCATTTTCGTTCCTGTGCGGCTATGTAGGATTACAATGGCACGCTCGACTATCTCGCAGCATTCCCGTGACTGGAGGCACTGGATAACTTTCGATTGCAGGAATGTCAATTGAGGTTTTTGCGGATGACGGCGGCGGCGGCGAAGATGCGGGGGTTGGCACCCTTGTCATCGGTCAGCGTCAGGACAATTCGCACGTTGCGGACGGCCACGGGATTGCTTGCGGGGACAATAGCCCGATTGAACGTCGCGGCAGCGACGTTTTTGCACAGGGGATATGAATTGCCGCCGGAGTCCAGATAGAGGATGTGGTCGGCGGCGCTGAAACGATAGGCGATATTCCGCGTGGACCCGTCGGGGTCCACGGCCGTCAGACTGCATTTGGAAAGGTCCGCGGGGTCAAAGCCGGAGCCAACGCCGATCGTTGCCACGGCGGCGGCGGTGCGAAGTTCCGTCGTCATCCGCAGCAGTGCCGCGCGGGCAGCGTTGGATGTTTTGGAGATGCTTTCGTTGGCCTTGAAGTTGATGACGGAAGCGTCAAGTGCAACGGCCATCGCCGTCATCACCATCGCCAAAATTACCAGCGCCATCAGCATTTCGATGATGGTAAAGCCGTTTTGTTTGTGAGTTATTCTCATAATCGATACCTTTTTGAAAAGAAAATTGGCGGGCTAAAAGCCCACCCTACAAAACCTAATATTTTGCGCGAATCCAGCTTGCGGAAGTAATGGTTCGTCCGGCTTTGGTAATAGTGACCGTCACGCGGCGCAGGTCCGTTGCAGTCACAGAAGTCTGAGTCAGGTTGGCTGGGTTGACATATCCTACGGTAATGACCTGTCTATAGGCGCTGAAGTCCGACAAATTGTCTCCATTGGCGTCTCTGGGCGGAGAGTATGTTTGTCCATTATAAGGGCCAAGGTCGGCAAACAAAACCGGCGCGGTCAGTTCGCGGATTTCCTCGATGAGAAACTCGGCGGTGCTGAGGTCCACACCCATGGCATTATAGAGAGTGAACGCTCCGCTGGAAGCGACCAGGGCCGTAATGGCCAGGCCGATCAACATTGCCGCCATCAGCACTTCTACAAGCGTAAAGCCGCGTGGTTTCGCGTTAGCCTTAACGAATCGTGATTTCATAATTCTATCTCCTTGGGATACATTAGCCGCTGGTGACGACGCTGGACATTTTGAAAATGGGCAAAATGATACTCATGGCGATAAATCCGACGAGAACGCCCATCATAACAATCATCAGCGGTTCAATCATACTGGTAGCGGCTTTAATGACCGTCCTGAGCTGGCGGGCGTAGAACTCGGCAATATCCTTGAGAACTTCGCCGAGGGACCCCGATTCTTCGCCGGACTGAATCATCTGTACGACATTGGAGGGCATGAGATCGTATTCGGCCAGACTGACGGCGATTTTTTTACCCTGCCGGACGGCTTCGTGAACGCCCCTCCACATTCTTTCATAAAGAATGTTTCCGGAAATAAGCGCCGTGATGGAAATGGTATCGAGAATCGGCACGCCGGCGTTGGTCAGGACACCCATCGTGTGCATACTGCGCGTAATGTATAAACTGCGGCACAGTGTCCCCAGCAATGGGATGCGCAGCTTAATTTTGTCCCACCAGAATTTTCCGGCGTCGGTTCTGTGCGTGAGATACCAGAACCCCAGAATGACGGCGGCAATAGCAGGAAAAATAATAAACCAGTAATGGCGCAACCCTCCGCTGAGGGCCATAATCAGTTTTGTTGGGGCCGGCAGGAGGTCTTCCTTACCGGCGAAAACGAGCAGAAAACGCGGCAGTACAAATATCAGCAGGAACGTGACGCAGGATACCGCCATGGTGGCGATAATGGCAGGATAGACCATTGCCCCGATGATTTGACTGCGTGTTTCGGATTCCTGGTCGAGATACGCGACGAGCTGCTGCAGCATGGCGCTCATTGAGCCTGAGATTTCGGCGGCAGCAATCATATTTACGTAGAGATTGCCGAAGATATCGGGATAACGTGCCAGCGCCCGTGAAAAACATTCGCCGCCTTCAATCTGACTTTTGAGGTCGAGAACGACGGCACGGAATTTTTGTTTTGGAATCTGGTTTCCGATGGATTCCAGCGCATCCTGAAGACTGATTCCGGCACGCACCATAACGGCCAACTGATTGGTAAAGTTGAGGATGTCTTTTTTACTCGGTCCGAAATCGAAAGAAATATTGACACCCTGCCACTGCGGTTGGCGGCCGGAATGGGCCGCCGCAGGGGCACTTTTCGCTGTTGACTGTGACGTAAACAGAGCCATAATTTTTCCCTTTTCTTATTCTGTTGCGGCTTCTTATTCTGTTGCGGCGCTGACCATTTCGGACGGCTGTTTCTGACCTGGGGCGGGAGCTAAAAGACGTTCCATCTTGCCGGGATTGCTGGCGCGCAGGATGGCTTCACTGCGGTCGATGTAGCCAGCGGTGTACATTTGCTGGATACTGAAGTCCATGGTCTGCATGCCGACCCTGCGGGATGTCTCAATAATATTGGGAATCTCGTAAATCCGGTTTTCCCGAATGCAGTTGCGTACGGCGGACGTGCAGAGCAGGATTTCCACGCAGGGCACCATTCCGGGCTGATCGACTCTCTTGAAAAGAGTCTGTGAAACAACGGCCTGGAGGGTGTTGGAAAGCATCGCCCGAATCTGATTCTGCTGAGCGGCGGGATAAACATCAATGATACGCTCCACGGTCTGAGAGGCGTTGATGGTGTGCAGCGTGCTTAAGACCAGATGTCCGGTTTCCGCGGCAGTGATAGTTGAACTGGTGGTTTCGAGGTCTCGCATTTCACCGACGAGAATCACGTCGGGGTCCTGCCGGAGGACATGCCTGAGGCCTGAGGCGAAGGAGGTGCAATCCGAGCCGATTTCACGCTGCTCGACCATACAGGACTTGTTTTTGATCATATATTCCACAGGATCCTCAAGGGTGATAATACGACGATGGTATTTGCGGTTGATGATGTTAATCATCGCCGCCAGGGAGGTACTCTTCCCCGAGCCGGTGTGTCCAGTGACCAGGACGAGGCCGCGCGGCAGGTCCGTTAATTCCTTGACGATGGGCGGCAGGTGCAGTTCGTCAATGTCGGGAATACGGCTGGAAATCGCACGAAAGGAAATCGCGATGTTATCTCTCTGCCAGTGGGCGTTGACGCGAAAACGGCTGCCGTCTTCAATCATTGTGGAAAAATCGAGGTCGCGATTTTTCTCGAAGACTTTGTATTTTTCTTCGCTGACCATCTGCAACACTATTTGCCGGGCGGATTCGGGGTCCACTTCAGGCAGTTCCATCGCAACCAATTCAGTATTGATACGCATAATCGGGGGCATTTCGGTATTGATATGCACATCGGACGCACCCTTCTGAACAGCCTCCATCAAAATCTGTTTTATGTCAAACATGACTGTTTCCTTCCTGATAGCATCATTTTATCTATCTGAGGTTAGCTTTTGAGAATATCATCGCCGAGACCGCCGGAGACTTCGGTAACGCGAAGAACTTCTTCAATGGTAGTTATTCCCTTCTTGACCTTGGCCAAACCGTCTTCAAAAAGGCCGGGCCAGCCGCTGGCCATAAATGCCTTGCGCATATTTGAGACGGACGTATCGGTATTAATCATTTCGCGGAATTTTTCATCCACGACAAGCAATTCAAATATACCGGCTCTGCCGGCGTAGCCGCTGTTTCTGCACTGGTCGCAGCCTTTTCCGTGAAAGACCTGAGAAGGGTCAATTCCGGCCTTATCCAGATGTTTTCGCAGGTTGTCCGGTGCGGGACAGGGTTCCTTGCAATGGGTACAGATTTTGCGGATAAGCCGCTGGGCGATAACGGCGTTGAGCGAAGCGGCAATTAGATACGGCTCGACGCCGATATTGACGAGTCTTGAGATACTGCTGGGCGCATCGTTGGTGTGCAGTGTCGAAAGCACGAGGTGGCCTGTCAGGGCCGCCTGGACGGCGATGCGTGCGGTTTCGTTGTCACGGATTTCGCCGATCATTATAATATCCGGGTCCTGCCGCAGCAGACTCCGCAGGGCCGCGGCAAAGGTGAGACCTGTTTTTTCATTGACATGAACCTGGTTACAGTAATCGAGGTTGTATTCGACAGGGTCTTCGACGGTGGAGATATTGGTCGTTCTGCTTTCCATCTGCGCCAGGGCCGAGTATAGCGTGGTACTTTTACCGGAGCCGGTCGGTCCGGTGACAAGCAGAATGCCGTGCGGCATCTTAACCTGCTGCAGAAATGCTTCGAGAATCCGCGCCTCCATACCGCTCTGGTCCAGACCCAGCAGAATGCTTTTACTGTCGAGCAGGCGGATGACGACTTTTTCGCCGTGGCTGCAGGGCAGAATGGAAACGCGCAGGTCGATGCCTCGCCCGCCCATAATGACGGCGATTTTGCCATCCTGCGGGACACGGCGTTCGGCGATATCAAGCTTGGCCATAATTTTCAGGCGTGAGACAATAGCCGGATGCATTCTGGCCGGCGCCTGCATCGAATCAAAAAGTATGCCATCGACACGATAACGAATCTGGGTATATTTTTCCTTGGGTTCAATATGAATATCGCTGGCGCTTTCATGGAGAGCGTTGCTGAGCATATAATTGACAAATTTAATGACGGGGGACTCACCGGCGCTTTTTTCGAGGTCTTCGATGTTGACCTGGTCGGCATTTTCGACCAGTTCAATCTCGCCCATATCACCCATGATTTCATCGACGTCGTAATTGATTTGTTTGCTTTCGTCAAATTTGTCGCAGACGGCGACGATGTCCTCCTCACAGCAGACGACCACATCGACCGGCATTTCAACGTGCCGTTTGACATCGTCAATGCCGAACACATTGGACGGATCCGTGGTTCCCACAATCAAAACCCCGCCTTTAATGGCGATGGGCAACATCAGGTTGCTGCGAATATAGTAAAGTTCAAGTTTTTCGAAGGCTTCTTTTTCGACTTCTTCGGGTGTGATTCGGCGGAATTCAAAACCATACAGCCGGGCCTTTGCCGCAAGGACGTCCGCCATAGAAATACCCAGTTTCTGCAGGTATTTTTCGATATCGACAGCGCCGCGCTGCTGTTCGGCCCGCAGGGTTTCAATCTGCTGAGTAGAAAGCACTTGTTGTTCGAGGAGGATATCCGCCAAATCCCGCATGCGGGTTTTAGTCTGCGCTTCGGGGGCATAGAGATTTCGCAGCCCCGGCGCCAGATCGCTAAGCCCCATCTGTTCATCCAAGGAGATGAGGACCTCTTCCTGCCTCTGTTTTTTTCCAAATAATCGCCGCATTATTCCAATTTTAACTCCACCTTTATTCCGTTCTGTTCCACGATGACCGAAGCGGTTCTGATTTCCCTTACGGAAAAACCTTCTATTTTATCCCCCAGATGGAGGAGCTTATCGTTAATCATACAGCATGCGCCGACGGGCGAAGCCGTAATGCTCCACAATTGCAGGCCGGCGGCATTTCTCCGCGTTTGTTCTTCGGCGAATTGTTTCTGCATTGGATCATCGGCGTTTGTCTGGTCGGCAAGCCTTACTCGCGCAAAAGGATTTTTCCGCAAATCTTCCACGGCAATTTGTCCCACTTCGGACAAATGATTCAGTCTCGCAGTCACATTTTTCATTTGGCTGCTGACTTCGCTTTGCATCCCATTGAGCTGAGCGACGGCTGTTTCGATTTCAGTCACTTCATCTTTTTTCTGCGCAGCAGCAGCGGCAGCGGAAGGGACGGCTTTTCGAATCATCATCCAGACGCCAAACGCTCCGACGACAAACACCGCGATTAGAATGATGGTGCTTTGTTTGAGCTTTTTCTTATGGCCGGCGACCGTCAGATAATCCTCGCTGTGTGCGGCAGACGATTCCTGCCGGGCCTCAGGCGTTTGTGTCCCCCTGACGGCGGGACCATTTTGTTCTTCTTTCTGGAACGAAAGCATAATATCAGTTTCCTCTCTTTTTTAGATCTTTGGATCCATAAAGAAAATACTCATTACAAAAGTTGCTTCGGCCTGCCCCTCAAATTTGTCTTTTTTCTTGAGCATCAATTCACGAATTTTGGTAATACGATCCATGCGTTCCAGTTCAAGTAAAAAAGCGTAATAGGAGTTAAAATCGCCCTGCAATTCCATTTTCAGAGGCTGTTCGATATAGCCGCTGTTTTCAGATGTTTTCAGCGTACTGATGGTTTTCGGGGTCAGCCCGTGCTTTTGCGCAAGGAGCGTGACGTTTTCCAGAACCATGTGAATCTGGCTTGTGGGAGGCAGTTTGCTTTCAAATTTCCGGATGGCCTGCTCCACCTGTTTAATCTGCTCATCGAGACTCATGGCGGTACTGCCGGCACTGTCCAGTTCGGCCAGTTTGGCCTGTTTTTCTTCCAGCGCCGCTCGCTGCTGTGCCAGCACCGCGTCGGCAGGGCGAATCATATACGCCCAGGAAGCATACGCCAACCCAATCATTAAAACGAAGAAAACAAAATGTCGAATTCCACTGTTCATATTCGTCGTATTTCCTTTCCCGGACAACCGTTAGCCGGTTTGTTCCCGTTTTTTACGAATGCTATTGATATCCTCTTTCGTAAGCGTCAGGTTCTGTTTAAGCTGTGTTCGGAGTCGAAACTGACGGAATGGAACACCCCCAATGTTCTGCTCTTTTGACTGTACCAACTGCACGTTATCCAGCAAAACAGATTCACTGAGATTGGCAATATAGGAAGCCACTTCGATATCGCTGTGTGCAATCCCTTCGATTTCCAGCAGGGTCTGAATCACCGTTCTGAATTCGACGGGGGCTTTATCTTTTGCCGCAGCAGCCTGGTACTGTGTAGGTTTTGTGTCCGTTTTAACAGACTGAACCGACGAGACCGCTGGAAAAGCCACTTTGACTTCTTTTTCCTGAAGCTGAATCTCCAGAAGAGAAACGCCGGAGGGCATCGTATTGGTCAGGCAGGCAAGAACAACACTGCGTGGAACCGGCTCCAGAAGGTCAGCGGTCATTTTCATATTCTTCATCATGACCCTGCCTTTCGATTTGACCTGTTCAAGCCGATTGATTTGTTCGCGAGCCTGCACCATCCGGCTGTTCAGTTGTTCCATCTCAGACCGCACGACGGCCTGACGCATTTTAATCACCGAGAAGGTGACGGCGATTCCTCCGAGCAAAAACGCCAGCAAAACCAGAGACAACACATTGGCCCGGCTGGACTTCCGCTGCTGGATGTAATCATCAGGAACGAAATTAATCGTTGTCATAAATTCCGCCTTTTTTTCGATTATTTATGTTCATTTTTTTTCATCCCTTCGAGACTCAATCCGAACGCCATGGCCCAATCGATATTGCTGTTTCGCCGCTCCACCATTCCCGTTACCTCCCGCCGAGCCTGGATAGCCGAGAGAACATCTCCAATTTGAGCGGGTATCTGCATTTTGCAGGCAAGTTCGACGATTTTATCACAGAGGTCCTTATTGACATTTTTGCCAACAAGAAGCAGAATTTGTTCAATTGGACGCTTTCCGGCAAGGGATTCGAAATAGCGGCAGCAGGAATCGATCTCGGCCATCAGCCGCTGAATGGTCTGGTCCTGACTCAAATGGACGTAGCCGGTCGGAATGAGGCGTGCAAACAGCAGTTCGCCGCCGCATCCAATAACTACATTGCAGGAGTGGCTGCCGACGTCAAGGAGAATCGCCACGCGACTCTGGTCTGTTTTTCGCCGGCAGAAAAACTGGTGGTAACTATTGATTAGAGCCGTCGGCCAGATGCTCATTTCGGTAACATCCAGTCCAGCATTTTCATAAATGGCCAGATGGCGGTCAATCTTGCATCGCTCGGCGGCAATGACGATGACATCCGTCTCTGTCGTCTTATTTGAATCGATTTCAACGGGAATACAGTGAATCATTCCTTCCTCGACAGCAAAAGGAAGTTTTTTTTGTATGCGGGGCAAAACGGTCTCGTCGAGTTTGGCCGCGGTATTGTGCGGCACTTTCATTTGTTCGATGAATAAATCTTCCGATGCCAGAGCGGTAATGACATTTTTGCCTTTGAAATCGCCCTTGTGCAGCAAATCTTTAATGGCATCAATTGCCCATCGCTGCCAGGCAGGACTTTGCGGCTCGACACCCTGCGGGCGCGCGACAATGCCGGCGGCGTGCAGATACGGCCCGCTGCCGTTGAATCCGATCTGAGCCATCCGCAAGAAACCATTTCCGAGATCGACTCCGATCGGACAAACATATTTTCCAAACCAGTTCAACATAAAAATTCGTTTTGTCTTTGCCCCTGTCAGGGGCATCCGGGGACATTATGTTCCGTTTCTTAGGTCGTCAGAAAAACCAGGCCGCATAACCAACACCGGCGGTCCGGCTTTTAACTCAAATGCAGACCGGGACATATAAAATCTAAAAAATAAGGCCCCCGCGTGACGAAATTACGTGAATTTTGCGAACAATGGCGGAGATGTCCGATAATAAATAAATAAAAAACCCGTCTGCGACGGCATGATTTGTCCTTCGTCTATCCCGGAAAACACTTACCCGGAGCGACGACGACTGTAAAACCCGAGTGGGATACATTGTCTTGCGCCGGTATGAAATTTTTATGTCCGATAAAAAAATGCGGAGATTTCAAAAAATTTAAGAAATTGACTGTTTACGGATAATCTGTAAACTGGAAAAGAAAACCCATTAGCGTAAATCTAAGGATGAAAAATGAAAACAATACTGAGTATTGGGTTTATCTTATTGACCGTATGCGGACTTTGGGGCTGCAAACAACACAGTCCCGCCGCCGACAGCGGCAAATTACAGGTTATCACCACGCTGTTTCCGCTCTACGATTTTTCGCGTCAGGTGGGCGGGAACAAAGCGGATGTCAGCTTGCTTTTGCCGCCAGGGGTGGAGGCACATTCCTTTGAGCCAAAGCCGGGAGATATCATCAAAATCAGCAAGGGCGACATATTCATTTATACCGGCCCCTTTATGGAACCGTGGGTCGGCGATGTTCTGGCGGGTGTTATTAACAAAAAGCTTGTTGTGATCGACGCCAGTAAAGGGATTCAGCTTACCGGCGAAGAGGGACACGAGGAGGAGGGGCATGATGAACACGAAAACGAACATCACCATCATGGAGGCATGGACCCGCATATCTGGGTTGACCCGGTTCTGGCGCAGCAGATAGTCCTTACCATTGCCGAGGGATTTACGCAAAAAGACCCCACTAACAAAGAATTTTATCTTGCCAACGCGAAATCCTACAATGAAAAACTGGCGGCGCTGGATGCGGAAATCCGGCAAACACTCGGCCCATGCAAAAATAAGACGATTCTTTATGGGGGGCATTTTGCGTTCGGTTATTTTGCCCGGCGGTACGGTCTGCAATATCTGTCGCCTTATGCGGGATTTGCGCCGGATGCGGAACCGACGCCGCGAAAAATCGCCGAGATGATTGAAAAGATGAAACCATGGGGCAATTCATATATTTTTCATGAAGAACTGCTGGAACCGCGGGTGGCCAAAATCATCGCCGAAAGCACCGGCGCCAAACTCCTGCTTCTGCACGGGGCACACAACGTCTCCCGCGAAGAGATTGAAAAAGGCGCAACTTACCTGGAGATTATGCGGGGCAATCTCGAACGGCTCAAACTCGGATTAGGCTGTCAGTAAATTAAAGCAGCCCAAGCATCTTGCTTGAGGTAAATAGGAACCATAAAATGAAAAGCCGAACCCTGACCCTCTTTTGATTCCGCCCAGATTTTCCCCTTTGCCATCAGCGCGTGTCATGGGTATAATTCTCTGATTCCTTTTCAGAAGGGTGAATGAATACGGGTCTCGAACAAATGAAATTTTTCATAAACCCTTAAATGAATGAAAATTGTGTATTATTGCCGAAAGGAGATGCGATTGATGCGAATGTCGAGAATTCTTTTGACCTATGCCGTAAGTGTCCCGGTTTTCTTCATTGTCGATATGATTTGGCTTGGCATCATTGCCAAAGGCTTTTATCGTAAAGCTCTGGAACCGCTGCTGACACCGAATATCAACTGGACTGCGGCACTTCTCTTCTATTTTCTGTTTCTTTTCGGGATACTGATTTTTGCCCTGCTCCCCGGCATGGAAAAGCGGTCCCTGGTTTATACCATTACGATGGCAGCACTGTTTGGTTTTATCGCGTACGCTACCTACGACTTGACTAATTTGGCCACGCTTCGTGACTGGCCTTTGATGCTGTCGATTGTCGATATGATTTGGGGTGCTTTTTTATCCGCATCGACGGCGACAGTGACTTATCTTATTATGAGTCGGATACAGCCCGGATGATTTAGCTTTTTTTGAACCATGGAACAATCATGGATGTGGTCTTTTGGTAGCGACGATAAACATCCGGTTTGGATTTGAGCGATTCCCGCTCTGAAACAGGACCGGTGATAAACGTCATCGTCAGCAGCAGCGTTATCGGCGAGATTAAGCCAAGCCATCCCAGTCGCGCTGATAAGCCGATAAGTGCAAATCCAAACCACAGGAGTATCTCAAAAAAATAATTCGGATGGCGGGAGTAATTCCAAAGGCCGGCTTGACAGACTTGCCCCCGATTATCCGACCGGGTTCGAAACCGATGCAATTGAGCGTCCGTCGCGATAGAGCCTCCGCAGCCAACGCACCACAGCAGAAATCCGGCTTTTGCCCAAATGGAATCAAACGCCACATTTTGGGCTGTAAAGATAAACACAAATCCTACGACGGCCTGAAAACAAGCCTGAATAAGATAATGGATCAGAAAATGCAGGGACGCAGGAATGTTCGACCGGCGGCGAAGCGACTCGTATCGGGCGTCCTTTTTACCGAGCCGAAGCCGAGTCCAAAACAAGTATCCGCCAAGTCGAAGTCCCCAAAGCAAAATCAGCAAAGCGGTCAACCCCTTGCCGGCAGAGAGCGGCCCGCCGCTCAGATTATGCACAAGCCCCATAAGGGTCAAACCGATTGCCCATCCCAAATCCACCACCGCCGGATTTCGTTTCCATAGATAGATAAACCACAATCCGGTCAGCGTCCCGGCGCCGATAAGCAGATTCAGCACTATCCCCGATATAATCATTGTATGGAATCCGCCTGCGGTTTTCTGCGACCGATTTCCTGGTCAAAGGCGTCGATGCAATCCTGATTTCCAGGACGTGTCAAGACGATCTGAAGATCATCGATATAATGCTGAGCAAATCCGGCCTGACAGTATAAAAAATAATACTCCCAGCGTCGTATAAAGGATTGGGAAAAGCCCAGTTCGATGATTTTCTCCCGATTGGCAAGAAAGCGTTCTTTCCATTGCGCCAGGGTCAATGCGTAGTGTGGTCCGATGCTTTCAACATGTTTAATAACAAATGATGTGTGGCCGGTCAGAACTTCTATCAGAGCGGTCAGCGATGGAAGCAGGCCGCCCGGAAAGACAAACAGACGCATCCAGTCGGTCGTTTTAGAATAGGCCTCATACCGCTGGTCGGGAATGGTAATCGTCTGAATGACCAGTATTCCGTTCGGTTTGAGCAACCGGTCGCAACTGCGGAAAAAATCAGGGTAGTAGGCCTTTCCAACGGCTTCAAGCATTTCTACGGAAATGATGCGGTCGTACTGTCCGGTAATATTGCGATAGTCGCAAAGCAGCACCTCAACTCGGTCAGACAATCCGGCCCGAGCGATCCGCTGTCGGGCTAATTGCTGCTGCTCTTTTGAAAGCGTAATAGAGGTGACACGGCAGCCGTAGAGCGTCGCTGCACGCATTGCCAAGGTACCCCATCCGCCGCCGATTTCAAGCACATGGTGATGTTGGCAAAGGCGGGCCTTTGCCAATATTTGGTCTATTTTGCGCAGTTGCGCATCAGCCAGAGCTTCGTTTTCATGCTTAAAGACAGCCGACGAGTACGTCAGCGTTTCGTCTAAAAACAACTCATACATCGCATTGCTCAGGTCGTAATGCCGGGAGATGTTTTTTTGCGCCTGATGAACCGTATTTTTGTTGCGCCGGTGACGAGCCAGATAAAATGTTTTTACAAACGCGGAATACCACGGCATTTGAACCGGATGCGATAGCGTTGCACGAAGCATAAAATTCATAAATCCGGCCAGGTCATCCGATGCCCAATACCCTTTTTCGTATGCTATCCCCAATCCGATTTCATCGGCCATGGCAAGTAAACTGAAGAAGCGGTAGTCTTTGATTTGCAAATCCGCCGACAGCCCCGAACCGGAAGACCCAAAGAGATGGCACTGACCTTCAGGAAGCGTTACCGTAATCGCTCCGGCAGATTGTGTCTTAAAAAAGGAAAAGAGGCCGGCCATACCCTGACGGGCAACCCAGGAGGGACATTGTTTTCTCATGGTGTAGCGGCTCTGGGGAACAGGCTTGGAAAAGACAGGCAGCTTTTTTTGAACATACAGCGCAATCGCCTGTCGTATGATTCGCGGCATATTCAGCATCGCATTGAAGGGGTATTTTAACAACGTCCGGCGGAGCGACTGGGGTGTAAGCGGGCTTCCCTGTCCTGTCAATCGGGCAAAAAAGACAGGCTCATCGCCGCATTCTGACCGGGTCAATTCGATAGTAATATCCAGTGTTTGTCCGTCATCCTTGAAACGGATATTGTACTTTCCGTTCAGATCAAAAAATGGCGAGACGTGAAACGCTTTGGGTATTTCAAAACACAGCGTTTCGGGCTGCACTTCCGGGTCTTTGAGTACATACAAATGAGTTTCCGAAAAAGTATTGTGCACCTCGGCCAGAACCAGTCGGCAGCGGTTGGATGCGTTATAACAGATGAAAAAGCTTACCGGTCGAAAGATAATATTGAAATATTTAGCAAAGCTGATCAGCTCTACACGACAGACAGATTCCTCATAACCTATTTTTTCAAGTACCGCAGTAATCTTGTCTTTGAGCGGCTGATTACCGCGCCACAGGTAATCCCGGTCGTCCATGCGAACGACCGAAAAGCGATTATAGCCGAATCCCGGCAGCGTTCGGTCCAATTCGGGCAGTTCACTGAGGTCGAATCGATAAAAATAGACCGGGTAGGAAAAGTGGTGTTTTTGCGGCCAGCGGCGGCCATGCGAGACAACTCCGGTGAAAATCTGTGAATTCATAATCCAATCCCGAACTTCTGGGCTACAGCAAGTCCTGAACGCGCTCCATCCTCATGGAATCCGTAGCCGCAGTATGCCCCGCAGTAAAAGATACGGTCTTTGCCGTTGATTGCATCCAATTCCGGATGTGTGCTGAGCGAGTCAAAGGTGTAGCAGGGGTGATCGAATAGGACGGACTCAATCCGCCGACCTGGCTCGATCCAGGTGTCGCCGTTTAAAGTCACAAAATAATCGTCTCTCGTCTTGAGCCGCTGCAGCCGATTCATATAGTAAGACATTGTCATCGCCGGATTTCGCTGCTTAGCGCCAATCTGCAGATAGCTCCAGCTTGCCCAGGCGCTTCGGCGAGGCGGCATGACTTGTTTATCGGTATGCAGAGTAACCTGGTTTCGAATATAGGACCATTTGCTCAATATTCGACTTTCATCGGGTTGCGGATGGGCCAGAATCTGACGGCTGATATCGGCATGGGTCGCAAGCACAACACGGTCAAAATCCATCTCCGTGCGATCTTCGAATATCACTTTGACCTTATCGGTCATTCGTTTGACATGCCGAACAGGACTGGCTTTTTTGACTGCGCCTTGAAACTGTTTTTCGAAAGCTTGAATGTACGAAACGCTCCCGCCTGCAACGGTTTTCCACTGAGGTCGGTGGGCAAGTGTCAGCAGGCCATGATGGTTATAAAAGCGGAGGATAGACTCGGCTGGAAAATCAAGAATGTTTTCGCTGGGCGTTGACCAGACCGCAGCGCTGACCGGGACAATATGGAAGTCAATATACGCCCTGGAGAACCCGTATTGCTGCAGAAACTGCCCCAAAGTCAGATGGCCTAACCCCGTTTTTAACTCTCTGGCCGCGATACGATTAAAACGAAAGACATCCCAAAACAGCCGCCAGAAACAAGGAGAAATCAGATTTTGCCAACGAGCGAATAATCCGCGGGGAACGTCGCTCGAATAATAAAATCCAGAGTCTTTGTCTTCAAACCCAAACGACATATCGGAATTCTGTATGCGAACACCCCATTGGCTAAACAAGGTTAAAAGTGTCGGATAGTTCCGGTCATTTAGAACGATAAATCCCATATCAATTGGCGTTCCCGCATCCGGCCCGCTGCCAAGAATATGAGTGTGGGTATGGCCGCCAAGCTGGGGTTCTTTTTCAATCAGGGTCACCCTATGGCGACGGGAAAGCAGCCAGGCGGCAGTTATGCCGGATATTCCGCCCCCTATTATGCCAATATTTAGAGTGGTGCTCGACATAATTTGATTCACAGTTTAACTTGGAGTTTAAACGCCAAATTTATTGTTGATTATAGTACACGAATCATCGCCGTTCAAGCTGAATTACAAGGACAAAATCAGCTTGATTTATCGGATTCATATTTTTATTTCAACCACGTAAAGAGATTTTACTATGACACAGAATTGGTCTTTGGGGGATGATAAAAGTACCTTGCCATAAGAGCCAGGCACGGCATCACAAAAAACCACACGATCCCGATCCACAGCAGGCCGCCAAAGACCGGTTCGGAAAAACGCAATGCCCCTAAACGATCGCCGGCATAATAAGTTCCCGGCGCAAAGAGCGCCCCCAGGATCGCCGCGGCCAGGGGTCTTTTCTGCAAAAAACGAAGCGATGTGTCCAGTGCCAGAGAAAAATTGACCCAAATCATAAGATCCCATAATGTTGTCAAAGGCGCTGGCATGAGCCAGCGTTTCGGCTCCATTGTTCCCAGGATGATTAAAAGCGTATCCGCAAAAAAACCGATGATCAGAGTCATTAACGCGGTTATGAAAACGGTGCGTATTTTATGCCTTTCAATCGCTGTAATATGAATCAGCACAAGAATCGGCACGGACGCCAGGCCAAGCCAATGATGGCCCGATGCCGCACCCAGGATGCAAATCATCCAGCCAATCTCGATCGAGATTATATTCCAGACATTCTTTGCTAACCCGCCAATCCATGGCTTACATATCATTTTATCTGATTCCATTGCGTTCTTTCATAAGCTGGCATCTGTCATTTGAGATATTCTCCAAACCCGGGTTCGTTATGTCAGATGAATCTCTGTAACGTTTTGGAACTGTTCCACCACATAAATTGTGTTGATATCAAGACACATCAAGGCACAGGCCCGGGAGACTAAAAATGGTTGCAGGTTCGGATGTTTGTCCAAATAGGCTTTCATCAATTTGCTGTTTTTATTCTTGTGAATCGGCCGGACTGAACCTGACACGGTCACACCAACCGCTTTTTTAAAATCGGACGTTTTATTGGATCGATTGTCAACAAAAAAAGAGGCACAGGAATTTGATAAAAGATTGGCGTATTTCCGTGTTGCCTTTGGGGTGGCAAACACAATATGATGCATGTCTTCCGAACAGGCAAACGCCACTAAACTGGTATGGGGCGTCTTTTTATGCTGAGTCGCCAAGACCCCCAGTTTTTGCGATTCAAAAAGAGATATGAGATTTTTTTTCTGCGTTGGGCCGGATATCATATATTCTCCTCAATTTAATGAAGCCAAAATATTCCTCTTTGCACAACACTGAGCCGACCGTCGGAACCGTTCAGTACATGATATCTATAAACGGCCGAATATATCTGTTTCATTCTCGATAGAATCTGCCAGCATACCTAAAATTCAATTTTTATCAATCCGTAAATATTCCTGATCCTCCATGGTATTTTTTGCAGATACCGACCTTGCGGCCGTTCTCCCAGTTGTGTCCCCCATCCGCAAGACCTGATTCCCATTGTCTCCGTCTTTTTTTGCTTGCAAATCCGGGTCGTGATGGCATAGTATAATATCTTTACGGAAAAGACCTTATGAACGAACGAATTACAATCACGGATATCCAGCAAATCAAGGACAAAGGGCGCAGATTCGCCGCGGTAAGCTGTTATGACTACACGACCGCCCGACTGGCGGCCGAGGCGGGCGTGGAAATGATTCTGGTGGGCGATTCGGCGGCACAGGTGGTCCTCGGGCACGATTCGACATTGCCTGCGACAATGGATTTTATGGTTACGATTACGGAGGCAGTCCGGCGGGCCGCGCCGGGGGTTTGTCTTGCGGCGGATATGCCGTTTTTGTCTTACCAGACCAGTATTGCCGATGCGGTTCGAAACGCCGGGCGGTTTATCCAGCAGGCCGGGGCACAAATCGTCAAGATAGAAATCAAGCGTTCGCATTTGGATATTGTAAAGGCTGTCAGCGATGCAGATATTCCGGTGATGGCGCATCTGGGGATTCGTCCGCAAAGTGTGGCCAAACAAGTCCGGCTCAGGGCCGAAGGCGCAACGGCCGAGCAGGCGTATGAACTGATTACGCTGGCCGAAGACGCCGTTCGAGCCGGTGCGTCGATGGTACTGCTGGAAGGCACGGCCCGGGAAACGGCGGCGATCATCACGCGGCGGCTGGCCGTTCCCGTCATCAGTTGCGGCTCCGGTCCGGACTGCGACGGGCAAATTCTGATTATCAATGACATTCTTGGATTAAGTTTGCAGCCGCCAAAGTTTGCCAAAGCATACGCCCAACTGGCCGGGGTTATTCTTTCGGCGGTAAAAAAATATGCCGAGCAGGTGCGTGCCGGACGATTCCCCGACGACCCGCACAGCTATCACATTAAGTCGGAACAAAAAGCATTGCTGAAGAAAATGTCCGCTCAGTCCGGCGGACAATAACCGGCACGGATTCCGAAACAGCCCATGATGCACGAAAACGGCAACGGCTCCAGCGAGGAAAAACCCGCCATTCGGCCTGCGATTCTGGCCGACGAATGGACCCTTTTTTATTATTCCAGTTGTATCCGCAAAATACTGGTGGGTCTGACCGGTTCTGCTTACGGCGCTATTCTGGTCGGCCCCCCCGGCCCCGCTATCGAAACCATATTGTACCCTTCGGTGGATTTTATCGAACATCCGGAAATCAAGATTCGCTTGTTCGCGTCGAAAAACCGGCAGCTTCTTTTTGAAAAACTGTTACACAATAAACCTACTCTGATCCACGGATTCTGGCCGGGGGATATGAAGCTGCTGTCGTTTCTTTCGGAAAAGCTGGAAATTCCGGCGGTGGTGACTTTCTTCGAACCGCCGCGCAAAAGACATTTGTTTTCGATTTCGAAATCGGCAATTCTGGCGGCGTCTTCCGAACCGATTTATCAAAGCATACTGTCCGCGGCAGGGAAATTTAAACCACGAACCATTTGTGTTCCGCTGGGGACATTTGTGGAAGAAAGTCAGTGTTGCTTTGACAACCTGAATCAAACAACCAGTATTGTCGTGTGTGAAGACCTGAAAAACGCGCACGAATACGAACCTCTGTTGGACGCTGTCCGGCATCTGCTGGCCGAGGGGTTTGAATTTTCGCTGGCCCTTATGGGTCAAGGACCCGCCGAACGGGCCATTCGCAAACAAATCAACAATCTGGGACTGACCTACGTCGTCGCACTGGTGCCGCCGCTGCATCCTGTCCGACCGATTTTTCGGGGGATGGACATATTCATTCACCTCAAAGACCGGCGCCGCTGCAACCTGGCCCTGATGGAAGCGATGAGCGTTGGATTGGCCGTGGCCGGCTGCGCCGACAGCACCACGGGCCTGATGCAGAATGAAAAAACCGCCCTGCTGTTTGACGCGATGGAAGAGATGAGCATTTACGCCTGCCTGAAACAGCTTTTGTCCAAACATGAACTGGCCCGGACGCTGGCCCAAAACGCGCGACAGCATCTGCAAACTCATTACAGCGTCAGCCAAATGGTTGACGGCTATATCGAGACTTATACGACCGCTCTGAAAACTCAACCTCCCGGCCAGGAATAAAAAAGCGGAAAATCCGTGATTATGTCGCGGTATATCAAACGAAAGCAAAAAACCCGGTCGGTTTTTGTCCGGCCGGGTTTTATATTTTGCGACCTATTCGCCAAGAAATCGTCAGGCCTTCATCAGAGCAATGATTTTATCCAAATCATTGGGCGCCTGAACCGGCGCGTTGGCAAACGGCCCCTGCTTTTTACTGTGGTAATTGACCGTGGCGTCCGGGTCTTTAAGGACGTGACCCGTCAGAACACAGGCGATACGTTCATCTTTTCCAATCGTGCCGTCGGCCAGCAGATATTTCAGGCCGGCGATGGTTGCCGCCGAGGCCGGCTCGCAGCCGAGGCCGAATTTTCCAATCTGCGCCTTGGCGTCAAGAATTTCCGCGTCGGTGACGGAACGGACGATGCCATTGCAGACATCCAACGCGCGGAGGCATTTTTTCAGATTCACGGGACGTGAAATTTCGATGGCCGAGGCGATGGTATGGGGCTTGTAGCCCGCCGCGTCGAGCTTGCCGTAATAGGCGTTTATTTTGGCATTGTCGATATGGCTGTTGTTCCAGCGGAGTTTGTGGTCGTTGACTAATTCAGTCAGGGTATTTGCACCGGCGGCATTGATGATGGCCAGGCGCGGCACGCGATCGATAAGCCCGAGGGCTTTGAGTTCCCAAAAGGCCTTGCCAAAGGAGCTGGAGTTGCCGAGATTGCCGCCGGGGGCGATAATCCAGTCGGGGATTTGCCAGTTGAGGCCTTCGAGGATGCGGTACATAATGGTCTTCTGGCCTTCGAGGCGGAACGGATTAAGCGAATTGACAAGATAGATATTCATCTTGCGGCAGACGTCCTGCACCTGCCGCATACAGTCGTCGAAGTCGCCCTGAATCTGGATGGTGTAGGCGCCGTAGTCCATCGCCTGACTGAGTTTGCCGTAGGCGATTTTGCCGGCGCCAATGAAGACGGTGGCCTTGAGTCCGCAGGCTTTGGCGTAGAGGGCCATCGCGGCAGAGGTGTTGCCGGTCGAGGCACAGGCGCTGGAGACGGCCTTGACCATCGCGGCGTGTGAGAAGGCCGCAGTCATGCCGTTGTCTTTGAACGAGCCCGAGGGGTTCATGCCTTCGTATTGCAGGAATAAATTATGCGGATTCATTCCCAATTCCGCGGCCAGTCCGCAGGCCTGCTGCAGAATGGTCTGGCCTTCGCCGACAGAGATTTTCTTTTCATCGGGGCAAAAATTGAGCAGTTCACGGAACCGCCATACGCCGGAGAAGTCAAGACGATTGAGGCGGTTGGGCCAGCGTTTGGCGAAATCGGATAATTTCGCGGGGACTTCGGTTTTGTCCCATTCGTAGCAGATGTCAAGCAGGTCGCCGCATTGGGGACACTCGAACAACGTCTGCATACAATCAAACGTCGCCCCGCAGGCGGGGTTGATACATTTCTGGTATGCGGCGATTTTACTCATTATTTTCCTATATAGGCTGTATTTATCAACCCTATCGGCTATCGGTGAATCAGTCTTTAATGCCGAGGTCTTCTTTGGTCAAGATGCTGTCGAAGGCGTAGCCGGCTTTTTCGATGTTTTCGCGGGCGCCCTGCTTGCGGTCGATGACGGCGACGATTTTTTTGACGGTCGCGCCGGCATCCGTGATGACTTTGGCGGCTTCCATGACCTGACCGCCGGTGGTGGCGATATCTTCAACGAGCAGCACGACGTCGCCTTTTTTGAGCACCCCTTCGACGAGCTTGCTGGTGCCGTAGTCTTTTTTGCTGTTGCGGACGATAATCCACGGCTTGCCGGACTCCATCGCGGTGGCCGCGGCCAGCGCCACGCCGCCCAGTTCCGCTCCGGCAATCAGCGTGACGTCCGGCGTGAGATATTTGCAGAATTCCTTGCCCAGAGCTTTGAGAATATCCGGCTGGGTCTCGAAGAGGTATTTATCCATATAATACTTGCTGCGTTTGCCGCTGCGCAGCACAAAATCGCCCTCCAGATAGGAGGTTTCCTTGACCCGTTTTGTTAGTTGTGTCTTGTCCACTGTTTTCTCCGTTTCTCTGAGATATTACTACCGCTTAAAACCATCCACCTCACTATGTTTGGTGGCTGCCACCCGGCTTATTTGTCATTCTGGCGAAAGCCAGAATCCAGCTTAAACGCTCTGGATTCCGGCCCAGAGCCGAAATGACACCTTATGAGTCGCCAGATTGTAAATGGACAATCGAAAATTGTAAATTGTAAATTTTATTCACCTTTCCAGCGAATCGCCTTGAACCAGTCTTTATCCTGCATACTGGCAAAGTCTTCATCTTTTATCACATGTTCCCGTGACGGCAGAGTTTTTGCTTCTTCACCAACCTTGAGCCATTGCTTGCATTTTTCTTCATCGCCCAATAATGCCTGCACACAAGCTAAACCATAGGCGCTATGCCCTTTTTTAATTGCCTCTGATTTCAAGAGCATTGTTTCTGCTTGCCTCAATATCAGCTCTTTGTTGTTGTTTTCTATTTTCGATTGATATACTAAAGCACACCCCCAATTGTTAAATGCTTCATATTTATCAGGCTTAATGGATGTAGCTTTTTGAAATTTGTCGTAGGCTTCTAAATACTTATTTCTGGCATCCGGACCTCCCAACTGAGCCCAATTAGACAATATCGTACCCCAATTATAAAATGCTTGTTCTTTATCGGGATTAATTTCTGTTGATTTTCGATACTTTTCACAAGCTTGACGATAATACTCAGTTGCATCTTTTGGATTTAATCCAGCTATTTTAGCACAGGCATTGCCCCAATTGTAAAAAACCATATCCGATTTCGGATTAAGGTTCGCCGCCTTTTCAAGTTGAACGCATGCTTGTTGATAATGGATTATGGCCTCAGAACCACCACAATTACCCCAACATAGAAGTGCCGCTCCCCAGTTATAAAAAGCCATATATTTATCAGGGTATTTCTGTGCGATATCCTTCCAAAGTTTTTCGGCAATTTCGTAGCGTCCACTATCAGTAGCTTCTACCGCTTTATCCCATGCCTTGCGAAAGCTTTCATTTTCATCTTTGGCACAGCCCGAGATGAAAAGTAAGGTTATTACAGAAAAGACCCTGAAATAAAAATATCTCATACTTTCAATTCAACTTTTTTATTCAATTGGTTTTTGTATTTTCTGCGGATGGGGGCGACAGCGGCGGCGATGAATTCGTCGGTCTGCTGCGGTGCCCTGCCGAGATAGCGTTTCGGGTCCAAGGCGGCCTTTAAGTTAACTTTGGCAAAGGCCGGGTCGGATTGCAGACGTGCAATTAAATCATTTTCCTTGCCTAAAGTTTTGACCTGTGCGGCGGCGGCGTGAGAATGGACGCGAATTCGTTCATGGAGTTGCTGGCGATGGCCGCCGGCTTTGACACCCGCCATTAAAATTTCTTCGGTCGCCATAAACGGCAGTTCTGCCATAACGTGCGAGGCGATTACCTTTGGATAGACGACGAGACCGGAAGCGACGTTGATGAGAATTTCGAGAATGCCGTCAGTCGCCAAAAACGCCTCCGTCAGCGACACCCGGCGGTTGGACGAATCGTCAAGCGTGCGTTCGAGCCACTGTTCACAGGCCGTCATCGCGGGGCTGGTAGCGAGACTCAATACCAGTCTCGCAAGGCCCGTGACGCGTTCGCAGCGCATCGGATTGCGTTTGTAGGCCATGGCGGAAGAGCCGATTTGCGATTTTTCGAACGGCTCTTCAATTTCCTTGAGGTTGGCCAGCAGACGGATGTCGTTGCACATCTTATGCGCCGACTGCGCCACCCCGGCCAGCGTATTGACAATCAGCGTATCGAGCTTGCGCGGATAGGTCTGACCGGTGACGATGCAGGATTCTTTGAAACCAAAAGCCTTTGCGACCATCTGGTCAAGCTTTTTGACTTTGCTGTGATTGCCGTTGAACAGCGTCAGGAACGTGGCCTGCGTGCCGGTCGTACCTTTGATGCCGCGAAACGGCATCGTCTCAATCCGCCGGTCGATTTCGGCCAGTTCCATCACAAACTCATACGCCCACAGCGTCGCACGCTTGCCGACGGTGGTTAATTGCGCCGGCTGAAAATGCGTGAAGCCCAGCGTCGGCAGCGATTTGTATTGTTTGGCAAATCTGCCGAGGCGGTCGATGAGGCAGGCGACCTTGCCGGCAATAATGCGCAGGCCGTCGCGCAGAATAATCAAATCCGCATTGTCACCGATGTCGCAGCTTGTCGCGCCGAGGTGAATAATCGGCGCCGCCTTGGGCGCGGCAAGGCCGAAGGTGTGGACGTGGGCCATCACGTCGTGGCGGAATTTCTTTTCAAACTCGGCAGCCTTTTTATAGTCGATGTCGTCGAGATGGCCGGCCATCTGCTTAATCTGCGTCTGCGTGATTTTCAGGCCGAGTTTCTTTTCGGCTTTGGCCAGTTCAAGCCAGATTTGCCGCCACATGCGAAACTTGGTATCGGCGCCGAATAACTCGGCCATTTCTTTGGATGCGTTTCTTTCAACCAGTGGGCTTGTGTAAATATCGGTACGTTGAATCATATTATTTTCCCTTTTCTTATATTAAAAATCAAAGTGCAAATATCAAAATGACATATCAAAATCCAAAAATGACTTAGTCAATAATTTTAATCTTTGAATTGCCATTTTGCATTTTAATTTTTGATTTTTACAATCTCAGTAAGTTTTTCATTTATACTGTCGTATTATCGCATCTATTTGTTTCACTATTTTCTCATCAAACACCCAATCCCCGGCCGGGGCGGTTTGTTCGATTTGTTTTGGTTTTCGTGCGCCGACAATAGCGGCGGTCACTTCCGGCCTGCGCAAAACCCATGCAACGGCCAATTGAGCGACGGTCTTGCCGTGTTCGGCGACGATTTTTTTAAGTTCGTTCACTATCGCGATATTTTTTTCGAATCGCGGGCTTTGAAAATCTTTGTCGCACAACAGGCGGTGGTCATCGGGCGACATCGTTTTCAAATACTCAACGGTAAATTTGCCGGTGAGAAGTCCTTTCTGCATCGGGCTGTAGCAGACGACGCCGATATGATTTTGGCCGCAGTAATCCAGCAGTTGGTTTTCGACGGCGCGGTCGAGCATACTGTACGGCGGCTGAACGGCGGTGACGGGCCAGACTTTTTGCAGACGCTGGATTTGTTCCACCGAGACATTGCAGGCGCCGAGAAACCTCACTTTGCCGGCTTCGACGCAGCGGGCCATCGCGTCCCACGCCTGTTCAATCTGCTCGTCCGGAATCGGCCAGTGCATTTGGTACAGGTCGATGCGGTCAATGCCGAGACGGTCGAGGCTTTCGTTGCATTCGCGAAAGATGCTGTCGCGGGTGAGGTTATTGATTTTTTCGCGCTTCTTGTTCCACAGCAGGCCGCATTTGGTGGCAACGATGGGTTTTTGGCGTAATTGTTTTAACGCCTGCCCGATGACTTCTTCGGAATGGCCGCAGCCGTAAATCGGGGCGGTATCAATCCAGTTGATGCCCAGTTCCACCGCGTGCAGGATAGTTTCGATGGAGTCTTTATCTTCCTGCGGCCCCCAGCCGTACTGCCACGGCCCGCCGATAGCCCACGTCCCCAGCCCTACGACGGCCAGTTCGAGGCCGCTTTCGCCGAGTTTTCGCTTCCGCATCGTTTAGACTCCTGTTATAATCCATATTTCGTTTACCCTGATAGTGTACCACACCCGCCGGCATTTCTCAATCCCAACTCTTGAAATGAAAGAGGATAGGACTTTCTCTTTTTGGCGCTATCCTTTACAATAGTCGGCCATGGTAAGTTACGACCCGAAAGAGCGATATGCCGTGCAGCGCCAGGAGATGCTGGACCGCGACCTCAAAGGCCGGGACATCACCGACCCGCGTGTACTGGAGGCGATGGCCGGGATTCCGCGCGAGGTCTTTATCCCCCTTCAATACCAAAACAACGCTTACGAAGACAACCCCCTGCCGATCGGGATGGGGCAAACAATCAGCCAGCCGTACATTGTCGCGCTGATGACGCAATGTCTGAAACTGACCGGCGGGGAAACGGTATTGGAAATCGGCACGGGCTGCGGCTACCAGACGGCGGTATTGGCCGGACTGTGCAAAAAAGTTTATACCATCGAACGGTTTGACGCCTTATCCGCCGGGGCACAGACAGCCCTGGCATCGCTGGGAATTGATAACGTGGAGCATTTCATCGGCGACGGCAGTTGCGGCTGGCCCGATGTAAAAATGCAATTCGACCGGGTTTTAATCACCGCCGCGGTTTTTGAACCGCCGCAGCCGCTGCTCAACCAGCTCAAAAACAACGGCCTATTAGTCGCGCCGGTCGGAGAACAATTCTATCAGACGCTGACGGTCTATAAAAAAGAAAACGACCGCCTCATACAGACCGAGGTCTGCGGCTGTCGTTTTGTCAAATTAGTCGGTCAGTACGGCTTCAAGCCCGATTGAATCGACGCTTTAGCGAAGTTCTTCCACTTTCATATCGTCAAACATTGTGCAGGCGTCGGCTTGTGTCATCAAGCCAATCATTCCGGGATACATCAGCGTATTCTCCCGCTGCTCAATCAGGAATACACCGTCCATAAAGACTTTGAGACTGTCGCGGAAGTGCTCGACCTCGATTGTATGCCAGCTTGTCGCGTCTCCCTCAACGTGAATGGACCGAAGAAGTACGAATTTACCCGCCTCGACAAATCCCAAACGGAGTTTGCCGTCCAGCGGTTCCCAGCAGGCCAGATAATAATTTTGCGGATTCAAGGCCCTCCAGACAATCCCGCCGCCCTGACTCTCTTTGCCGCCGGCGGCGCGAAGCTTGGCGGAAAATCTGAGGTTGGCGAGCCGGGAGGAACTGGCCAAAAGCAGATTATGGGTATCGCCGGTGTTGGGGGACCCGACGACGGCGATAGTTTTACCCCAACTGTCGCCGGCAATCTGCCACGTCGCCAGGGGAGTTTTACCGGCGGTTTGTGCCGCCAGCCAGCCCGGCGGCAGAGTCTCCAGTTTGGCATTCTCAAAATCCCAGCTTGACTGGTTTTTGACAGTGTACTCCGAGCGATAACATCCCGCCGCACAAACCACAACAATCAGCCATAACACGTTTTTTTTCATATCCGGCTCCTTAATGAATGAATCGGCATTATAATATGAATTCCTCCATCGGGCAAGAGCTTCACTTTCTGAAAAAAACCTTTTCGGCTGCAAAAACGCCAATGCCCTCAAAGAGGACAGAAAACTATGTGTGGATGTGGGGTGTACCGATTACCTGTCCAAACCGAAGTCCCTTTTTTGTCCCTCTATACAATCTCCCTTGTTTTGTTTGAAACTTACCAAATAAACATTTGCATTCGTTTTCCGGTTAATTTATAATATCGTTATGTCATTAGGTCAAATTATACGAGAAAAACGTGAGACGCTGGGTCTGACTTTGGATGAGGTTGCGGCTTATACCGGCTTTTCCAAGCCTTATTTATCCACGGTCGAGACCGGAAGGGTCAAAAACCCTCCGAGCGATACGCTCCTGAGAAAGCTGGAGCAGTATCTGCGTTTTGCGTCCGGCCAACTGCTGTATTTGGCGCACATGGAACGGATGCCCAGCGACATCCGCCGGGATTTTGAGACCATTGACGCCCAAAATCGCAAATACAAACAATTATTCAAACGCATGAGTGAGCATCCTCTGGATTCCGCGGAAGTCGGAAATCTTTTAAAAGAATTCGACCTGTCCACCGAACAGCAGCAGACTATCAAGGCCGGACAGTTAGTGCCGGTGATTAACCGCGTCTCGGCGGGCTATCCGGCGGATTTTGATGATATGGGTTATCCGGTGGGCATCGCGGATGATTACGTGCGATGCCCGGACCTGCACGACCCCAACGCCTTTGCCGTGCGGGTCGTCGGCGATTCAATGACCCCGAAATTTATGCAGGGAGATATTGTAGTGTTTTCCCCCGCCGCTGATGTGCAGAACGGTGATGACTGTTTCGTGCGATTCAGTCAACCTCATGAAAGCACGTTTAAACGAGTATTTTTTGAGCCCGAAGGAAAAGTCCGGCTTCAACCCAGAAATGAAACCTACGCCCCGCAGATGGTTGACGGCAGCCGAATCAATGGAATGTACAGGGCGGCGGTACGTTTCCATCACCTGTAAAAAAATCTTAACTTTAAATCACAAATTCCAAGTTCTATTCCGCCTAATTCGAGGGCGAAATTTTCTTGTGATAAATGTAAATGCTCGGACTAAGAAAGTCGTGCTTATTATACGGCCATCCGGCAAGCCCCAGAATACACCGGCTGGGTTTTAAATAGAGGGGAAGAAATACCGTCGCTTGTTTATAGTCGGTTTTGCCTGCAAAAACTTCGCCGCGAAATGCGGCCTCTGCCGGCGCCCCGATGGTTTTGTCGCGGGCCTGTGATGGCCGCCGACACCACTTCTTTGTCCGGCGTCTGACTGAAAATACCGAATCCTTCCATGGAGTCCGGCTGCCACGGGACATACCCGCTGCATCCCCACTCCAGGCCGATGAGGTTGAGGCAAAAAAAATCAAAAGCCCCGCCAAAGGAAGATATTGTTTACCCGCAACGGCATTCGAAGGAGATGTTTTTCACAGGGACAGACGCCCGCCGGGGTGTTGCCTTGTTCTTTTGACCATAATGTGACCCCGCCCTGTTTTTTCTACCGCATGACCCAATCTTGTTTAATGGGAACCAGGCTCGCCTGGCTTTGCAATGCCGGGTCGGTCGGGTTGCCATAAATCAATTGCAGGGTTTTTTGCAGATAGACTTTGGTCGGTTTCCCGTCGGCGTCTTTTTGGGCGGGGTGATCCACCACCGTCGCTTCATTGGAAAGACCGGCGATAAACAGATTCACGCGCCTGGCCGCAGGATCAAAGTCCGGCCAGATAATGACGATATCACGCGCATTGTCGGCGCCTTTGCGCAGCCGGGTATCCTTAAAATCCATAGATTCAAGAAATGGGTATTGTCCCTGATGTTTCAGTTTGATTTTCTCAAACACTTCCCGGCGGACGTTTTTGCCGGCCGGCAGAGTCTTAAATGTATCCGTCACCAATTGGCATTGCAGCACCAGAGGAACTTCCTCTTCCGCTGCATTATTTGTCAGTGTCAGAATCGTGTACCAGAAACGCACAGGGCCCTGCTGACCCGGCAGGCGAACACTGATTTGCAGCGGTTGACTATAACGGACATCAAGCGTCCATTGCCCCGCCCTTTGGACCGCCGCGGGCTTGGGGGCCGCCGGACTCTGCGCCGTCACTGTGACGGCAAACACAAAAACAATTATCAGATGTTTCATAAATAATCCTCACTTTATGATTGCCGGATTTTTTCTCTACGGGTAGTATTTTACCTGCGGCAGGGTTAATGGTAAAGCAGAAAACCGGCCTTTTGGACTTTAACCTGTGTGTTTTCTCCGGTTTCAGAAGAGTTTTTTCTATGATAGAAGAAGAAAAACTTGAAATCTACAAACAGACGGTCGAGATGCTGGAGGAAAAGAACCTCCGTGCGCTGGGGGCGTTTTTGTCTCTTCAGAGGGGCAGTTATGTCGCCGAAGTCGTGGAACTGCTGGATAACACCCAAAAACGCCGGGTATTTGACGTTCTCGACAAGGAACTGGCCGCGGAAGTGCTGGAAAAAGTCGATGAGGCCACCCGTGCCGAGTTGTTCGACGAAGTCCTGGAAAACAAGGAAATCGCCAACTTAGTCTCGGAATTATCCTTAGACGAGGCGGCGGATGTCCTGGCGGAAATGGACGAACAGGAAAGTCAGGAAATCCTGGCCAATCTCGACGACGAAGACGCACGCCAGATTCAGGGGCTGATGAAATACGAGGAAGACTCCGCCGGCGGCATTATGCAGCCGATGATTCTGGCGGTGGAGGAAAATTTAACCATCCAGCAGACCATTGATTTGATTCGTCAGGCCAAAGGGGAAGAGGAGTTTTACTGTATTTTTGTGGTGGACAAGCAGCGGCGATTTCTCGGAACCGTAGGCATACGCCATCTCTTGATTGGTTCACCGCAGACGCCGCTGGGAAAAATTGTGGACTCGAACGCCCTCTATGTCATGGCCGATACCCACCAGGAAGAAATTCGCAATTTATTCAAGAAAAATAACCTCCTGGTCGCCCCCGTGGTGGATGCGGAACACCGACTGGTCGGAGGCATCACCGCCGACCGCGTCATTGAGGCAGCCGAAGAAGAGGCTATTGAAGATATTTATGCCATGGCCGGCACGGACGCAGAGGAACTGGAAAATTTTTCAGCCCTTCACACGGCGAGGGTACGGATGACCTGGCTTTTGCCATGTCTTCTGGGAACGGCAATTACCGCCCTGGCGGGTCTGTTTTTTCGCAACTTATTCGCCCAGTGGGACCAGCTTGCAATTTTCATCACGGCGTTTTTATTCGCCCCCATGATAGCGGCTATCAGCGGCAATGCCGGGCTACAAACCTCAGCCGTCGTTGTCTGCGGCCTTGCCACCGGAGACATGGCGGCCCTGCGAATAGGACAGGTCTTCTGGCGAGAGGTCCGAGTGGCTGTATTGGTGGCCTTGTGCTGCGGAACGGTCGGCGGGCTTATTTGCGGTGTTTTGCCGCGTGTGATGGAGGCTGGCTGGAGGGGAAAAAACGCAACAGTTCAAACAACCGCTGTCCCGGCGTCTGATTTACCATCCAAAGCCATTTCCCCTCTTCAAAAAATACGCCCCGGCCAACATCTTCGCATTGCCGCGGCCCTGGGGATAGCGATGTTTTCAGCGATTATGGTTTCGACGACACTGGGTATGCTGCTGCCATTTGTGTTTCGTCGAATCGGATGGGACCCGGCCATCAGCGCCGGACCGCTGGTTACTACCGCCAATGACTCCGTCAGCGTGATTATCTATATGCTGCTGACCATTTTGACCGCCCGATAATAATGCGAGACCGCAAGACAAGGAGGTTGACGAAAACAAGTTTTTGTATTATAATCCTCCGATTATACTATATATAGGTATCAAGAGTGCGAATCCCCGTTTATGGGGGCGTTTTTTCAGGTTTTCATAGAGAAAACCGCTGGCGACACAGGAGATATTCATGACCACAGGTCAACCGATAGACAGTCAAGTCCATACCGATAAGACGCCGGAGATAGATAAGTACTTCAAGACCGCCATCAAGAACGAGGCCAGCGACCTGCATCTGAAGATGGGGATGCCTCCGATTATGCGAATCAGCAGCAGGCTGAAAAAAACCACCGGCGAAATTATGACGGAGCAGAAAATCGAGGACCTGATTTTTGAAATCATGAGTCCCAAGCAAAAGCAGTTTTTTTTCGAGCGCGGCGCCCTGGATTTCGCCTATCAGGTCGGGATAGCCGACCGCTTTCGAATCAACGCATTCCGGCAGCGGAATTTTGTAAGCGTCTCTGCCCGGCGAATCAGCAGTAAAATTCCGCCGTTTGAAAAACTCCATCTGCCGCCGGTCGTTGAAAAAATCGCCGACACCACTCACGACGGTATGGTTCTGGTTGTAGGCCCCACCGGCTGCGGAAAAAGCACCACCATCGCCTCTATGATTGACTATATCAATCGTACGCGGGCGTGTCATATTATTACTATTGAAGACCCGCTGGAGTTTTTGCACGTGGACCAGAAATCCATGGTTTCCCAGCGGGAAATCGGTATCGACGTTCCGAACTACGAGGATGCACTTCGCAGTATGATGCGGCAGGACCCCGATGTCGTGCTGGTCGGCGAAATGCGCGACCGCGAAACGCTCACCGCGGCGATGCGGGCCGCCGAAACCGGACATCTGGTTTTCGGGACACTGCACGCCAACAACGCCTCTCAAACCATCCAGCGTATCCTTGATTTGTTTCCCCCGGAAGAACGTGAACTGACTCGGGCTACATTTGCCCTGACTATTCGAGCTATTATCAGCCAGCAGCTTTTACCGGGGATTCGCTCGGATACGCCGCGCGTGCCGGCGGTGGAAGTGATGATTTGCACCCCGATTATTCGAAAATTGATCAGCGAGCAGCGGGAAGCGGACATCTCCTCCGCGATTCGCGCCGGCTCCGGCGAAGGAATGCAGGACTTTACCGAAAGCCTGCGTATCCTGGTGGAGGAAGAATATGTGACCCTGAAGGTCGCAATGGAACACGCACCGAATGTCGAAGAACTGAAAATGGCGATGAAGGGCATTCGCACTTCGTCCGGCGGAATTCTCTAAAACGCAATTATTTTACACGGGAAACAGATATGTCAATGAGTTTATTGGCGATAGTAGAGTACAGCGGATATGTCGCTCTGTACAAACTGCTGATGGTACTGGGGCTGTTTTTGACCTGGATGCCTTTGGTCAACTGGGTTTATATGGACAGTCAGGCCGTCCGAACCAACAAACGCGTCTGGACGGGCACCGTCGCGGTCACGGGAGCGGCGGCGTTGTGGGTCTGGCTGCTTGTCCCGGTCTTCTGGATTGGATTTTTTATCTACGTCATTCTGGTCGGTTCGGTAGCAATGGCCTATGTCCTGCATCGTAACGCCCAGGTGGCGGAATTTGAAAAAGTGCTGACCGCCGACCATATAAAGGGCCTGTTTGTCAATCCCGCAAAAAAACTTCAGAAAGTCAGCCGGGGGTTGTCCTTTGTCACCGCCAATAAAAATGATGTCCCCCTGCCTGAGGCCAAAAGCCCCGATGCGGAGGGGTTTACGCTGGTCTGCGAACTGATTGACGACGCGATCTGGCGGCGAGTCAGCCAGATCGCCCTAATCCCTCAAAAAGACACTTACTCGGTCATTTATGAAATCGACGGCGTCAGCAGCCGACAGAATGAACGAAGCAAAGAAGAAGTCGAACGTCTCGTCCGGTACGTCAAACAATTGGCTGACCTGGAAGCGGAGGAAAAACGGAAACCGCAAAAGGGTGAATTCACGGTCCTTCGGGACAAGGACTGGAAAAAGAAAGTCACCTGGGAGGTACAAACGGCCGGTTCCACGGCGGGCGAACAAATCAAGATGTTCAAGGCCGAAGAATACTGCAGCCGAAAACTGGAAGATCTCGGCTTTAATGACAATCAGTTCGAATCGATTCGCTCTCTGCGGGACATCAAGGCAGGACTGGTTCTGATTTCCGGCCCCACACACAGCGGCATCACCACCACTCTTTACACCCTGTTGGCAAATCACGACCCCTTTATGAACAACATCAACACGCTCGAAAGAAAAAAATCGGTGGATTTGGCCAATATCACCCAGAATGAATACTCTCTCAGTGATACCGGCACGACCACATACGCCCGTCGGCTCCAGTCGCTGCTGCGCCGCGGGCCGGATATTGTCGGCGTGTCCGATTGCGAAGACGAACAATCCGCCAAACTCTGCTGCTCCGCCATCAAGGACGGCAAAATCATCTATGCCGTCATGCAGGCCAACAGTGTCGCGGAAACCGTCGAAAAGATGCTGCAATTTGTTCGAGACAAAACCCTCCTGGCCGAAACGCTCGAAGCCGTCATCAACCAAAGACTGGCACGAAAGCTCTGCTATGATTGCCGTCAGGCCTACAAACCTAATCAGGCCCTGTTCCAGAAATTTAATATCCCGTCGGACCAAGTGGATATGTTTTACCGACCCGGTGAAATTGAATATGACAAACATGGAAAGCCGATTGTCTGCCAGAAATGCCAGGGGACAGGGTTTTACGGAAGAACCGGACTGTTTGAGACGATTCGCATCACCGACGACCTGCGGCAGGTGATTCGAACCGCCAATACCACGCAGGAAATCGCCTCGGCGTTTCGCAAGGCCGGGATGCTGTATATGCAGGAACAGTCCATTAAAAAGGTCACGCAGGGAATTACTTCGATCAATGAAGTGATACGCAATTTTTCAGCCAAAACCGGATAAACAGGAGTCGTACCGTGATAACCATTGCAATTATTCTGATTGTCATCATTTTGACCATAGCACATTTTTATCTGAAGTGCTCGGCAATGACGGCTTTTTCAACATTCATGGCGTCCATTTTCGGGTCCATCATCGCCTTCACTTATTATGAAATGCTGTCCGAGTTGTTCATCTCCCGCGGTTACGGGGCTTGGGCGCCGGCGGGATGTTTTGTCCTGGCTTTTGTGCTGGGCTTTGCGGCCGTGCGGGCTTTGGCGGATTTGCTGGTTGGCGCCAATATTGACTTTGGCAATACCACAAAAATCACAGTCAATCTGGTCCTGGGCACCATCACCGGCCTGATACTTGCCGGTCATTTGCTGGTGGCGATGGGAATGCTGCCCGTGGGAGGAAAATGGGCTTATAACCGGTTTCCTCCGGGTGCACCCATTTCTCTAAACAACCCCAATCGCCCTATTCTCAATCCCGATGGATTAGTCAGCAATTTGTTCACGCTGTTCAGCCGGGGTTCTCTGAGTTCCCACAACAGCTTCGGCGTCTTGTGTGCTGATTTTGTTAATCGCAATCATTTGAATCGATATGGCGTCACCGATGGCGTATGGACCATCTGTTCCAAAAAAGCCCTCTCGGTACCGAAAGGAAATCAGCAAAAACCTGTTCGAACAATGGAGATCAAAGATATTGGCTCCGTAACGGTCATCCGCGCCAATATCTCCACCAAGGAAATCCCTGACGGCGGGGCAAGAGACGAAAAGGGAATTACTTTTACGATGTCGCAGGTTCGCGTGATTACCAAACCGCGGGAAAAGGCCGACAACCTGCGAGGCCATGGTAAAGCTGTTTGGCCTATCGGTATCCTTGAAAAAGGCAAGCTGCAGCAGAAAAATCTGTCGGACAAGATGTCGTATTCTAATGCGGATTTCCGCAAGGGAGCCGTCTGGGTGGATTTTGTTTTTAAGGATATCCCAACGAATGAGCAGGCCGTGCTTTTGGAGTTCAAACAAAATGCTCTGACTGACCTTCCGCCACCCGTTCAATCCACGGAAGAAATAGAGGCGATTCTCAATAATCCTGAAGGAGCTCCGCAGGAAAATCGGGCCGGTCAGCCCCCCGTCGCCCCCTGATTTTGCCTCCGTTCAAAATACAGAAGGCATTTACCTCGTCGGCCCGCCGGTCAAAAAGGTAAATGCCTTTTTTGTTCCCCCTTTTTTTGTCCGTCCCGTTAGCAGAGAGCGTATTCTTCCACGTCAACTTCCAGCAGGTGGTCAAGGTACTGGTCCAGGTCTTCGGTCGAAAATTTGGCCAGAAATTCCGGCCTGGCCGTACGATTAATCTCTATAATGCAATCTATAATTTCCCGTTTACTCATTCTGTACTCCTTACCCACTGGGTTTCACGTCCATGTTTCCAATAAATTTATCGGAAGCCCGTCAAAATTTCTTCAATTATCCCCTGCGACACTGTCAGGCCGGCTCCGGGCAACCCAACAACTATATGCCCGCCTTCGTACCGCCTCGGCCGCAAGCTGTAGTTAAGGTTTTGACTGTCGGGATGACACGTCCAATAAAAACCTTATGGAAGTGGCAACTTAAAGGCAGGAAAAAATAGAAATTTTTAAAAAATTTTTTATACTGCTATTTGTAATCGCTTTAGTCCCTGGGTTTTGTACTATGGAGAGAATTAAATCGAGAGTTTTTAATGAATCTTTTAGATAATGCCTATAATCGCCGGGGTACCCGCGGCCAGCCCATGCTGAAATTGTGGCGCGATGCGGGACTGATGCTTACCTGGCGGTGCAGTGCTGCCTGCGCTTTCTGTTATTACTGCTGCGGCCCAAACAAAACCGGCCTGATGACCGTGGATACCGCACTGGGAGCATGGGAAGGACTGGTTCGTCTGGCCGGGGACGGGGCGAAAATCCATCTGACCGGCGGAGAGCCGTTTTTGTATTTTGACCGCCTGGCCCAAATCGTCGAACAAGCTCACCGACAGGGCTTGAAGGGGCTGAAATATATTGAAACCAACGCCTCCTGGGCAACGGACGCCGTGGAAATCCGAGACCGTCTGAGGTTTCTGGACGCCAACGGACTGGAGAAGCTGAAAATCAGTTGGGACGTGTTTCACGCGGAATTTATCGGTCCTGATACAGTATTGCGACTCAAGGAAATCGCCGAGCAGGTCCTCGGTTCCAACCGCGTTCTGGTTCGCTGGCAGCGATATTTACAGACCCCTGTGAAAATCCGGGGCCTTGAAACCCGGGAAAAAAACAAAGTTTATCATCAGGCCCTTAAGCAGGATGCCTGCCGCTTCACCGGCCGGGCCGCGTTTCGACTGGCCGGGCTAATGGCCGGTCGGCCCGCAGAGTCATTTTCAGGGCGAAACTGCAAATCCGAGATTCTGGGGGCCAAAGGTGTCCATATCGACCCTGCCGGAAATGTCTTCAGCGGGCAGTGCAGCGGCATTGTGGTTGGAAACGTTCAAGAAACACCGCTGGACAAGATGTGGGCTCAATTTGACCCCGCCCGGATGCCTTTCTGGCGGACTCTGGTTGAAGACGGCCCCTTGGGATTCCTCCGGCAAGCCCAGGCCGCGGGCTATGTTTCTCCGGGGCAATACGCCTCAAAATGTCATTTTTGCACGGACTTACGACGATTTTTCTTTGACAAGAAGCTCTTTTGGCCGATAATCTCTCCAGAGGAATGTTATTCGGAATAATTGGAATTATATTGGAATTATAGGATACCTGGGAGGTAATCTTGGCCGGCAATGAACAAACCAGCGCCGACACGCTGTTTGGCCGAATGGTCATTGAGCAGAAACTTTGCGCCGAGGACGAGGTGCAACAATGCGAGGACGAACAGAAAAGACGGGCTTCGACGCAACCGGCTACCCTCGAACAACTGCTTTTGGAAAAACAGTTTTTGACCCGGACCCAGGCCGAGCGGCTGAAAGCCGCTATTCGGGACAGCCGCGACAGCACCAATCAGATTCCGGGGTACAAAGTACTCGGTAAGTTAGGCTCCGGCGCAATGGCCGTGGTTTATAAGGCCAAACAACTTTCCCTCGACCGTATCGTAGCCATCAAGGTACTACCCAAAAAATTCGTGCAGAAATCGGATTACGTGGAGCGGTTTTACAAAGAAGGCCGATTGGCCGCCAGACTCAACCATAACAATATCGTCCAGGCCATCGACGTAGGTGAAGTCGGCGGCCTGTATTATTTCGTAATGGAATATGTCGAGGGAAAAACCCTCTACGACGACCTGTCCAAAGGAAAGGTCTTTTCGGAAAAAGACGCCCTGGATATTATTATCCAGGTCGCCAAAGCCCTGGCCCATGCTCATAGCCAGGGACTGATTCACCGCGACGTCAAGCCCAAAAACATCATGATTAACAAGGCCGGCGTGGTCAAACTGGCCGATATGGGGCTGGCGCGGGAAGCTTCGGATATCAAGGCCGCCAAACACGAACAGGGCAAAACTTTCGGCACGCCTTATTATATCGCCCCGGAACAAATCCGCGGCGACATCGACATTGACGGCCGGGCCGACATCTATTCCCTCGGCGGTACACTGTACCACATGGTCACCGGCCGGGTGCCCTTTGAGGCCACGTCGCCTTCGGATGTGATGAAAAAACACCTTCACGAGCCGCTGATTCCGCCGGACCACATTAACACAGCGCTGTCGGCCGGCATTTCCGAAGTCATCGAAGTGATGATGGCCAAGAATCGGAACGACCGCTATAAAACGATGGACGAGATGCTGGCGGACTTGCAGGCCGTTCGGGACGGCAAGCCTCCTCTGATTGCCCGTCAGCGATTTAATATCGAGGCCCTCGGAGAACTGGAACACGGCGACGTCATCGAAATGCCGGGAAGCCGGACACCCAAAATCAGCGAAGAACTCATCACAAAATATCGAATGTATTTGATTATCCTCGGAGCCTTGGCGGCATTATTGGCGCTGACAGTGGTTTTTCTGCTGATGTCCAAATCCTCCGGATAAAAAAAAAGGGCATGGAATGTCCAGAAGCCCCACAGAGACTAAATCACGCATCCTGCTTTCCGCTCGAAGCCTGTTCAGCAATCATGGTTTTACAGCGACGTCGCTGGACGATATTCTCGACGCTACAGGAATCACCAAAGGGGCGTTTTATCATTATTTCCGCAGTAAAGAACACCTCTGTCAGCACGTTCTGGAAAGCGTTATCGTAGAGTATCAGGAATTGCTCGAAACCGTGGACCGGCATCGCCCCCCCGCCGAACAGTTAAAACAATGGTTGACGATAGTGATGGAAAAAAATCAATCCGGTCGGTGGGTCAATTGTCGGCTGATTACCCGGCTGTCGGTACAGATACAGCAACTGGGGCCGGAATTGCAGGAACGGCTGATGAATTTCTGGCGATGGTATGAGGGATTGTATGAAAGCTGGCTGGCCCAGTGCGGCCTGAACCCGGAGCAGGCAAAACTCTCCGCCGACATTCTGCTGAGTGTCTTGTTCGGAAGCATCTGGCTGGAAAAAAATCTCGGATCAGCCTTCTCCTGTCCTGCCATTATTGACCAGCAATTGCAGCTTATTTTGAACCATGGTTAATACGGCTTCCGTGTTGTCAAAAATCCACTCTATTCTTTTTATTTTAAATCAACAATATCTTGTTGATAGCTGAATTAGGCATTCCAAAACCCTTTGGTGTGAATTTTCTTGAATCCGTGAAGATGAATTTGTAGAATCGGCGTTTTCCGGTCGGGATTTTCTCGCGTGATATGGGTTCCGGGAGCCGACACGTGGACGAATGATGATATAAATCGGCCGATATAAGTAAGATAGTAACGCCAATGTAGCTCAATGGTAGAGCTCTGGTTTTGTAAACCAGGGGTTGCGGGTTCAAATCCCGCCGTTGGCTTTTTTTTATTTTGCAGGATATCGCATTGGATTGGAATTGTGAAAGTCAGACTATGGAACAAGCTATTGTAAAGGCCGGCGCCCTGATTGAAGCGATGGAATATATCCGCGGCTTCAAGGGGAAAATTGTGGTCGTCAAACTCGGCGGCAGTATCCTGGACGATATGGAACTCCAGAAAAAACTGCTGATTGATGTAGCGTTTATGGCCACGGTGGGAATGTGCCCGATACTCGTTCATGGCGGCGGTAAAGCCATCACGCAGGCGATGAACGAATCGGGACTGGAACCCGTCTGGGTTCACGGCAGGCGCTATACCGACGAACGCACGCTGGCCATCGCCGAGCATGTGCTGGTGCAGAAGATGAACGCAACGATGTGCCGGATACTGAATGAATCCGGCTGCCGGGCGATGGGTATGCATTCGTTGAGCAGTTGCGTCGTCTTCGCCGAACCGCTGCGTCTGTCCAACGGCGACGGACGAAAAATCGACCTCGGTCTGGTCGGCGAAGTCACGGAAGTCAACGGCGAAATCCTCAGGGCACTGTGTCAGAGCAGCGTCATTCCGGTTATCTCGCCGATTGCGCGGGCCAAAACCGGCGGCACGAAACTCAACTGCAACGCCGATACGGTCGCCGGCAGAGTGGCCGCGGCGGTGACGGCGGAAAAATTAGTCGTGCTTTCAGATACCCACGGCATCTTGAAGGATATCAACGACCCGCAAAGCCGGATTTCGAGTATCAGCGAAACGGAAATCAACCGGATGATTAAAGATGATGTCATCACCAAAGGCATGCTGCCCAAGGTGGAATCGTGTCTGGTGGCGCTGGAAGGCGGCGTGCGAAAGGCTCACATCATCGATGGTCGGATTGAACATTCGCTGCTGCTGGAAATCTACACCGACAAAGGCGTCGGAACACAGATAGTAAAATAAAAAATTAAATATAAAAAAGCAAAAATATTGAATCCCGACATTCGTCGGGATAGCTGCTCAAAAATCTTTTTAACTTTTGATTTGAATGAAAAACAGGAAAAAATAATAATGAACACACAGGAAGTGATTGCACAATTTAATCAATACGTCATCGGCAACTACGGTCGGCTGCCGCGGGTCATCACCCGGGGCGAAGGAAACTATCTCTATGATCTCGATGGCAACAAGATTCTCGATTTCTTTCCGGGCTGGGCCGTCAGCGGCATCGGCCATTGCCATCCGAAAGTCGTTGAGGCCATTCGCAAGCAGGCCGGTGAATTGCTGCATATCGACAATACATTCTACACCCTTCAGCAGGGTAAACTGGCTCAACTGCTTTCGGAGCGGGCCTTCGGCGGCAAATGCTTTTTCTGCAACAGCGGCGCCGAAGCCAATGAAGCGGCGATGAAACTGGCCCGACGCCATACGCCGAAAGAAAAATATAAATATATCACCGCCCAGCACAGTTTTCACGGACGGACCTTCGGCGCGGTGACCGCCACGGGACAACCCAAGTACCACGAGGGCTTTATGCCCCTGATGGCGGGGTTTGAATACGTGCCGTTTAACGACATCGACGCGCTGACCAAAGTCTTCACCGACGAAGTCTGCGGCGTACTCATCGAGCCGATTCAGGGTGAAGGCGGCGTCAACGAAGCAACGCCGGAATATATGCAGACCATCCGGGACCTCTGCGACGAACACGGCGCGATGATGATTCTCGACGAGGTACAGACCGGAATGGGACGGACGGGACGGTGGTTCGGCTATCAGCATTACGACATCGTGCCGGACATCATCACAATGGCCAAGACCCTCGGCGGCGGCGTCGCTATCGGCGCAATGATGGCCCGGCCGGAAATCGCAGCCACGCTGACGCCCGGAACACATGCTTCCACCTTCGGCGGAAACCCGCTGGCCTGCGCCGCGGGCATTGCGACCATCGAAGCCATCGAGCAGGAAAAGCTCATCGATAACGCCAACCGGATGGGCCAGTATGCCGTGGAAAAACTGACCCAACTCAAACAGAAATTTTCCGTTATTCACGGCCTGCGGGGCAAAGGCCTGATGATCGGCATCGAATTAACTTCGCCCGGAGCCGATATTGTCAGCAAATGTCTCGAAAAAGGCCTGCGGATTAACTGCACGCAGGGCAACATTCTGCGGTTTATGCCGTCGATGACGATAACCAAAGAACAAATCGACCAGGCGATTGGAATTTTGCGGGACGTACTCGAAAGCGAGGCGTAATATGAAAAACTTTCTGACCATTCGGGATTGTACCACCCAGGAACTGCTGGAACTGCTGGAGCTGAGCGCCGGCCTTAAAAAATTGTACAAGAACGACAAACGCGACCTGTGCCTGACGGGCAAAACGCTGGCATTGCTGTTTGAAAAGGCCAGCCTGCGGACGCGCGTCAGCTTTCAGGTGGCAATGCACGACCTGGGCGGAATTACCGTTTATCTTAAGCCCGACGACATCGGCATCATCGGCCAGCGGGAACCGGCCAAGGATATGGCCCGCGTTTTTTCGCGCTATGTGCACGGGATTGTGGCCCGGACTTATGCACACGAAACACTTAACGAACTGGCTCACTGGGCCTCCGTGCCGGTGATTAACGCCCTGTCCGATTTGTCGCACCCGTGTCAGGCGATGGCCGATATGCAAACGGCAATCGAATGTTTCGGCAAAATCAACGGCCTCAAGCTGGCATACATCGGCGACGGCAATAACGTCGCACGGTCGCTGGCCTTCGCCTGCGCAAAATTAGGAATGAAATGTGTTGTCGCCTCGCCGCGGGGATACGAACTGGACGCCGAGACAATCGCCGCGGCCAACGCCATTCACCCCGGCAGCGCCGAGCAGATTCGAGACCCCAAACAGGCCGTCAAAGGCGCCGATATCATCTACACCGATACCTGGGTCAGCATGGGACAGGAAGCCGAAAAAGAAAAACGCATTAAAGATTTTCAGGGTTATCAGGTCAACGGTGAATTGCTGGCTCTTGCCCCGAAGACCGCCAAAGTGATGCACTGCCTCCCGGCCTATCGGGGTTACGAAATCACCGATGAGGTGTGCGAGTCAAAACAATCGGTCATCTTCGACGAGGCCGAAAATCGTCTGCACTTCCAGCGCGCCCTGCTCAAAAAACTGATAGGCGGCAAATAATTGTTATGAAGCACAAAATTCTCGTTGCGACGACCAATCCGGGCAAAACAAAGGAGCTTTCGCAAATGCTGGCTGAATTGGCCGGGCAAATTGAATGGCTCAGTCTGCGGGATTTTCCCAACGCTCAGGAAGTCGAAGAAGACGGCGCCACCTTTGCCGAAAACGCCGCTAAAAAAGCATTAGGGTATGCCAAACAAACTGGCCTGTGGACTATCGCCGATGACTCCGGCCTGGTCATCGACACCCTCAACGGACTTCCCGGCGTATTCAGCGCCCGTTTTGCCGCTGAGGAAAACGAAAAACTCTCCCGCCACGAACAGGATTTGAAAAATAATCGGAAGGTGCTGTCGCTTCTGAAAAATATTCCGCAACAACAGCGAGCCGCCCGGTTTGTCTGCTGTATGTGTCTGGCAAACCCGCAGGAAATCCTGATTCAAACCGAAGGCAAAATCGAAGGTCAAATCATCGATACGCCGCTGGGCGACAACGGTTTCGGCTACGATCCGCTTTTTTATGTCCCTTCGCTGGGCAAAACCACCGCTCAATTAAATAGCGAACATAAAAATTCCATCAGTCATCGCGGCCAGGCCGTCCAGCAGCTTAAACCCCTGCTGAAAAAGCTGCTGCAATCCTCTTAGTCCGCACTCCGGCGGTAAATTTTCTTGACAGCCCCCGCCGGGGTCTGTATGGTTCGGTTGTTCTTTTGAAAAAAGGTAAGACAGAGCGACAATTAAACCATTATTATTTTATATTGTATGTCTCGCTTATGGCAAAAACGGTAAAAGGAAAATCGCTGGTCGTCGTCGAATCGCCCGCCAAGGCCAAGACGATTAACAAGTATCTCGGCCCGGACTTTGAGGTCAAGGCCTCCATGGGACACATCCGCGACCTTCCTCCCAAGGGAATCAACGTCGATATCGAAAATAATTTCGAGCCGACGTATGAAATCACGCCGGGACGAAAAAAAACCGTCGCGGACCTGAAAGCCGTCGCCAAAAAATGTAAAACCGTCTATCTGGCGACGGACTTGGACCGCGAAGGCGAAGCCATCGCCTGGCATCTGGCCGAGGCGCTGAATCTCAAAGACGATGATACGTTCCGCGTAGTCTTCAACGCCATTACCAAAAACGACATCCAAAAGGCCTTTTCCAATCCGGGCAAAATCGATATGCATCGCGTCCTGGCCCAACAGGCCAGACGCATTCTCGACCGCATCGTAGGCTATCAAATCAGCCCTCTGCTATGGAAAAAAGTCGCACGGGGCTTAAGCGCCGGCCGGGTGCAGTCGGTCGCCGTCAAGCTGATTGTCCTGCGGGAGCGGGAAATTCGCTCTTTCGACAAAAAAGAATACTGGCTTATCCCTGCGGTTTTTACGACAAAACCGTCGCCGGAATTGACCGAACAATGGAAAACCTTCGTCGGCCAAAACGCGGACGAGGAAGACAAAGGCCCCACCGTCGCCAAACAAATCGCCTGGCTGTCAAAACACAATGCGTTCAAGGCCGAACTGCACAGCGTCAATGGTCAGCCGTTTCATGCGGAAAACGAAACGCAGGCAAGTACGGTTTTGAAAGCGTTACAGGAATGTACCGCTTTTACGGTTTCCAATCTGACGACCAACCGGGTGCAGTCCCGGCCCGGCGCGCCGTTCATCACCTCTACGATGCAGCAGGCCGCGGCCAACCGGCTTGGATTCTCCGCCGCCAGAACAATGATGTTCGCCCAGCAGCTTTATGAAGGTATCGACCTGGGTTCGATGGGCGCATTGGGATTGATTACGTATATGCGTACCGATAGTACGCATTTATCCGGCGAGGCCCTTCAATCCGCCAGACATTTTATCGAGCATCGATTCGGCAAAAATTATCTGCCCGAAAAACCGAACTTTTTTACCTCGTCTAAATCCGCCCAGCAGGCGCACGAAGCGATTCGGCCCACCGACCCGGATTTGACGCCGGAGGACATTCGGTCCTTCCTGAATGACGAACAATATAAATTGTACGATTTAATCTGGCGGCGCTTTCTGGCCTGCCAGATGACTGCGGCGCAGTGGGATACCACCCGCGCGGAAATCATCGCGCAAACCGCCCTCGGCCCGTGTATGTATCGCGCCTCCGGCCGGGTACAGGTCTTCGACGGGTTCACCAAACTGTGGCCCACTTCGACTGAAGAGCCAACGCTGCCCGAAATGCAAGTCGGACAAACAGTATCCGCGGTCTGGATCGACGCCCAGCAGCACTTCACCAAGCCCCCGGCCCGTTATACCGAGGCTTCGCTGGTCAAGGCGCTCGAAAAAGAAGGCATCGGACGGCCCAGCACCTACGCCTCCATCATCTCGACGATTCAGGACCGCGAATATGTCGAAAAGAGGGATAAAAAATTCTTTGCCACGCAGGTCGGCGAAATTGTCACCGACAAGCTCGACGAATTTTTCCCGCAGGTGATGGACGTGGCTTTCACCCGCCACATGGAAGAGCAACTCGACAAAATTGAAGACCAGCATCTCGACTGGGTCAAGGTATTGAAAGAATTTTACGAGCCGTTCTCCAAAAGTCTTGAAAACGCACAAACGGAAATGGTACACGCCAAGGCCGAAACCCAACCCAGCGAATACACGTGTCCGAAGTGTAAAGCACCCATGGTTTATCGCTTCGGCAAGAACGGCCGGTTCCTGAGCTGTTCCAAATATCCGGACTGCAAATTCGCCTGCCCCTGCGATAATGAAGGCAAGATGATCGAGGAAAAACCCTCCGAACTCAAGTGTCCCAACTGCGGCAAACCGATGATGCAGAAACGCGGACGTTTTGGGGCGTTTCTGGGCTGTTCGGCTTACCCGGAGTGTAAGACCATTATGCGTCTGGACAAGGAAGGCAAGGCAATGCCGCCCAAGGCCCCCCCGCAGCCGACCGGCATCATTTGTCATAAGTGCGGCCAGGGTGAATTAGTCATACGCCAGAGCAAACGCGGGCCGTTTATGGGATGTAATAAATTCCCGCGATGCCGGACCATCGTCAAGATAGAAAAACTCGAAATGCTTAAGGATTTACAGGCCAAAGGCCAGTGGCCGCCGAAAGACGAGGCTCAGGTTAAAGAAATTCTGGGCGATCCGGAAAAACCCCGCCGGGTGCCGCGAAAAAAATCGTCCAAAACCGAACAACCCGCATAACGAGTTGTAGGGTGTGCAGCTTTGCTGCACACGCCGTTTTTTTTAGGGTATTTGTTTATAATATAATGTGGCATCCGCCTCCGGCGGAATCCTTAATTTTGCTATTTGATTTTTGCTATTTGATTTTACCTATATGACCGACGCAGAATCCAAAGAAACATTTGAAATTGTCGAGCCTATCGGCAAACGCGTCCTGATTCGCAAGGATGAGGACAAAAAGCAGACCAAAGGCGGCATTCAACTGCCGGACAATATCGAAATCCCCACCATCACCGGCCGTATCGTGGCCGTCTCCGCGGAAGTCGAAATGTCCAGCGAATACCCCCTCAAGCAATACGACAAGGTATTATTCAATCCCAAAGGCGCAATTCCGGTGGACTTTGAAGGCGACAATCGCCTGTTCGTCGTGGAAGTGGAAAATGTAGTGGCCGTCTTTCGCAGACAAAAATGACTGAACTTCCCTTTTCTGTTCCTCTGTCCACGGATTGACAGGCAACAGAGGAATATCACCCCGCGGTTCACTGGGTTCTCATAAAATAAGAATACGGCCGAGGGAGTCATTCCCTCGGCCATACTCAAAAAACCTCTCCTCCAGTGCCAATGCATACAAAAGTCACAAGGACACTCTTAGTTTTAATAATTGCGATTGATCTTACTTTCGCATGCGACTCACCGCAAACAGGCCGAGTCCCAGCAATAGAAAAGAGACAGGTTCAGGAACCGGAGGAGGCGGGGGAGGAGGAGGAGGAGGAGGAGGAGGGTTAACACTTCCGCCGCTGCCCGGTTCGGAAGATGCATAAACTCCGCCATAGGAAGCGCCCTGCGGAATTCCGGCAGGGAGAAGGTCTTCGAATTGTTCGCGTTCAAAAACTGCGATAACCAGCTTGGGGCTGTCCATTCTTACAGATGTGCGTGTTCTGTCGGTTTGCCCTACGTCGCCAAGCCAGTAAAGAAAACGATATCCTCGCTTCGGCACGGCAACCAACGGAACAGAGCCACCGATTTGTATTATGTGCACGCCATCGCCCGGCATAACGTTTCCGCCGTCAACGGGACTGGACTGAAGCAGCAGGGCAAATCCGGAATCCGCTGCCTTCGCCTCTGCCGCGATAGCCGGCAATGTCATTCCAGCCAGCATCGCAGCAATGCCAAGAAGCAATATGAGGATAGAGGAAACTTTTCTCGGGTGATTCTTATTTCTACAGCGCTTCATCTTTTCATCCCCTTTTTGGAGATAGTATCAGACAGCTATACCTGTTCACTCCTGTAGGAACACGGTTGAAAAACAACCCTCGACCTTCCCCAATCTTCGACCTTCCCCATTTTGCGTGTCAAACGCACTTTTCATCTCGCCGCGGCAGGACAGAAAACGCCCCGTCAGCTTAAGATGGATGCACTCCTTGCGACTGCATCCCACTCAATCCGCAGCGTGAGAGAAAAGTTCTGTTTTCTTACTGTAACGTCGTGAAAATTATGCTTTTTTGTGCTTGCAGATTCGCAATAGTAACCACCCGCTACCCAGCAAAATCATTGTTATTGGCTCCGGTATCGGAACCAAGATATTGCCTACCGCGTACACCCCGCCGACAATAGACAGCTTGGCTAATGCGCCTTCGCCATAAGTCGGATCGGGAGCCTTAGCACAGGTGAACCAAAGAATTGCGGAATTGTTGGCGGCCGTCAGGCCGGGTGAGAAAATTGCCTCGACGCTTGTTGCGGCGGAAGAATCATCTACCGGAACCCAAGCCACCGGTTGCATCTCGGTCCCGGAAACATCAACGCCCAAATCGGTAATAGCTACCGAGTTGAGGGCTGCGGAAAACCACGTAAATTTTACCGCCGCATTCGAAATCTGATACGTGTAGATATACCCGCCGGCGTCAGCTTTATAGACTGTACTGGTGACTTTGGCTTTCGCAGTACCAAGCCCGCTGCCGTACACCACAATAAAGTCTTCATTGACTAACGGCGGAACGAAAGGCGCCGGGTTCATAAGATGATTTGGCACAGGCGCAAGATTGAGCGAGGCCATTGCCGGGATGCTCAGTAAGCAGAGCAATCCCATGTATAGATACACCATCTTTTTCATCATATAACCCTCTCATTAGCACTGGCTCTATCCAAATGGACAGAGCGATGACAGAATTACGGAAAAGCCTTTTCCCGTACACGCAGAAACACAACACGATACAAACTGACACTCACACACACATCACACACGTGGTAATCCAACAAGGATTACAGACGTATTCACACAGTTTGTGTCCTCGTCTCCAGAAAAAGAACTCTGTCCAGCTTCCCCAGTTTGATTTGCTTTAGCGCAGAAAAAATTCGGCAAAAAAACACTCTATCCTCGACACATTATCTCAAAGATACTTGCTCTTCCGCCTACTCCCCCAAATCCATTTGATAAGTTCATTAAACCATATACCAATTAAAAAGTCAAGTGGATTTTCAAAAAAATCTTAACTTTTATATTTTCCCTGATTTATCCATCTTGTTTCTGCGACAAAAAACGCTTACCCCGAAAACACATAAAACATTACAAAACAAAGAATTATTGAGGCCTTGGGTCTTGGCTCTATCGGCCGGTTTATCCCGCATAAAACGTCCGATATGACGAATCGTCCGGCAGACTCAATATTCATTTTCGACAAGAATAACATGTAACCACCGTTAGTGAAAATAAGCTATTGCCTGCATGCTCAACCAATAAAGCACTATAGCGAATAAGCAGATAATTCTTCTCATCATCAAGTCCTTTCTTTTGACGCCGCTTTGTCCGCACAGACAAAACAGTCATGACTTTTACGGAAAAACTCCCGTACACGCAGAAACACAATACCTCACGCGCATTACACACGCCGCACACGCTACAGTCCCACATAGACTGCTATCGCACTGGTACAGTTTGTGTTCCTCGTCATCCAGAAAAAACTTTCCTTCTTCCCCTGATTTGAATTGCTTGGCGCAAAAAAACAGCGAAAAGCACTCTTTCAAATATTACTTCAAAAAGTACTTTCCGCCTACTCCAGTATTATAGCTTTTAACAAACCGACTGCGGAATGTCAAGCAGATTTTTTAAAAAACTGTAATTTTATTGGACCCAAACCGTCAGAACGCTATCGAAAACCCAAAAATTGAACATCATATATTTTCATAACGCGTTACAAATAATGGGCTTACTGCATATCTGTCGACTTGGCACCGGCGACTGATTTGCCCTGCATAAAACGTCCGATATTACGAATTGCCTGACGGATTCGATGTTCATTTTCGACCAGCGCGATGCGCATACAATACTCGCCGTTCTCGCCAAATGCCCTGCCCGGCGCAATGGCCACATTCGCATACTCCAGCAAATCCATCGCGAAATCTATGCTGCCTTTGCCTTTGGAATGCTCCTTTGAAAACTTCGTCCACACAAACATCGACGCCTTGGGAACATTCACTTCCCAGCCAAGCCTGCGCAGGCCGTCACACACCACATCCCGGCGGAACTGATACTTGGCATTCTGCTGGGCGATAAAATCTTCACATTCCCGCATCGCGATAATGCCGGCAATCTGGATGGCCTGGAAAATGCCGTAGTCGTAATAGCCTTTGATGGTCGCCAAGGCATCCAGCATCGTTTTATTGCCGGCACAAAAGCCGATTCGAAATCCGGCCATACTGTAGGGTTTGCTCAACGTCGTAAATTCTACGCCAATGTCCTTGGCTCCTTTGGCTGACAAGAAACTTGGTGCTTTATAGCCATCAAAACAGGTTTCCCCATACGCAAAGTCCTGAATAACCGCAAAACCGAACCGTTTCGCCAAATCCACCACTGTCTCAAAAAATCCCTCTTCCACCGTCATTGACGTCGGATTATGCGGATAGTTCAAAATCAGCAATTTCGGCTTTGGAAACAGGCTTTCACAAACCATCGCTATGGTATCCAGAAACTTCTGGTCGTTGCCCAGCGGCACGGAAATGACATTTCCCCCGGCCAAGACAACACCATAAATATGAATGGGAAACGCCGGGTCGGCCACAATGGCCGTATCTCCCGGCCCGAGCATTGCCAGACACATGTGGCTGATGCCCTCTTTGGAACCGATGGTGGCCAGTACCTCGGTTTCCGGGTCCAACTGGACATTCCATTTGCGGGCGTATTTTAAGGCCATTTCCCGCCGGAGATTAAAAACGCCCTTGGAAGCACTGTAGCGATGGTTGCGGGGATCTTTGGCAGCCTCACAAAGCTTATCAACCACTTGCTGCGGGGCGCCATCCATCGGGTTGCCCATCCCCAGGTCGATAATATCGATATCCTGCTGGCGTTTCTGATGCTTCAGCGCATTGATCCTGCCGAACAAATACGGCGGCAATCGTTTTACTCGCTGTGCCGGTTCAATCACAAAATCCGTCATATTGACCTCTGATAAATTTCATCGTTATTTTTTTCACAAAACAAACCATACAGGCCCATAGTGTATCGGTTTATGAACGAAATTTCAAAAAAATTTGTGGTTTGAAAAAAGTTATCCACAATTGGCTTAATGGGTTTGTTTGGGTTTGCTTTTTGGGGGCGATTTTTAGATTAGTCCTTTCTTTGTAATAAGTTATCAATTTTTGAATTGGGTTTGCTCTTCCAAAAAATGATGGTGAACCATTTTTTGGATATCAAAAATCAAAGTGCAAAAATCAAAATTAAGGAGTCGGCAGGGCCGACGGCTGAAATAAGCGGATTCCTCACCCGCAAGGAGTTCGGAATGACGAACAAGATGCGGAGTTTTGCTGCGAGAGTTCGCGGGTTGCAAGTAATTTGCGATGATGAGTTTAACGGATTTTGCAGTCATTGGTTTTTTCATATTTGGCTTTATATTGGGTTTTTAGGAGCAGTTTTTTGACCCCTGTTTGCAGTGGGTGCGCGCGGCATCCGCGAGATGCCTTGCAAAGGCAAAAGGTAAAAGTAAAAAGGCAAAATTAAGGACCCGCCTTCGTTAGAACTTCCGTCTTCGTTAAAACTACGACAGGACGAGACGGCGGGGCAGGCGGCCTGCGGCCGGGCAGATCTTACACAGTACTATGACACGTCATACTCCTTTCTGGGGCGCAAAATAAGCGTCTCCTATATGGGCTGGACTTGCACATCTGTGTCGAAAATTCGTGATTTTTCGGGGACGGGAAAGCTGTAAGTCTTTATGTGGAATGGAGTTGAAAATTTATGGAATTTTATAAGACAGCAGGATAGTGCTATCGCAACATGTTTTATCCAGATAAAACGTATTGCGAATTAAGAATTCAGAATTTATAATTGAGAAATTGTAGATCGTAAAATGCGGGCGTTTTAATTTTTCATTTTGAATTTTCTGTTTTCAATTCAAGAGGAGGATTGTATAATATGAGACGAAAGGAAGAAAACACAACACGGGGAATGATTATTGATAAATGTATAATGATAAATGAAACGACGCGACGAGGGAAATGAAGCGGGAACGGGCAAAAAGAGTGTCTCGTTATCCCGTTTCGTTATCCATGCGTGGCGGAAGATATAAAGAGAGAGGAATATGGTAAATAATGTACCCGACCCCTTTAATTATCTTAGAGGAACCCAGTATACATGAGTACGCGCAGAGAATTCTTGAAACTGATGGGGACTGCCGCAGCTGCCAGCATAATGCTGCAGGATAGTTGTTTTGGAAAAACCGCACGAAAGAACGTTCTCTTTATAGCCGTCGATGATTTACGTCCACAGCTTGGCTGCTATGGACATACACAGATTCATTCGCCCAACATCGATCGGCTGGCCGCTTCCGGGATGCTTTTTGAGCGTGCATATTGTCAGCAGGCTATCTGCATGGCGTCTCGCGCCAGCCTGATGAGCGGCTATCGCCCCGACAAAGGACAGATCTACAACTGCAAGCCGCTGTATTCACACGTACCCGGCGCGCTGGCGCTCAATACGCATTTCATGCACAACGGTTATGAAACGCTTTCATTGGGCAAGATTTATCACCATCCCGAGGATGAGACAATCGGTTTCAGCAAACCGGCCTTTCATCCCGAAGGCAAATGGGTGGGCCGTCATTATCTCGATAGCGAATCGATAAAGATTGCCGCCGCGTATGATAAACAGTTCCCCAATGCAGGTCGCCGGGGGATGGGTCCGGCCTATGAGCATCCCGATGTGTCCGATTCCGATTACCCGGATGGCATCATCGCCGATCGCGCGATCGAGGAACTAAACCGCCTTAAGGACCAACCTTTCTTCCTGGCTGTCGGATTTCTCAGGCCTCATCTGCCGTTCAACGCGCCTCAAAAATACTGGGATCTCTACAAGGAAGAGGATATCAAACTGGCGGACAATCCCTTTTACCCTGAAGGGGCCCCACAGCAGGCCTTAAACCAATGGGGTGAACTTCGCGGGTATCATGGTATGCCTGCAAACGGTCCTATGCCGGATGACCTGGCAAAAAAATTGATTCACGCCTATTACGCCTGTGTTTCCTATGTGGATGCCCAGATTGGTCGCGTCCTTGACCGGCTGGATGCACTGAGATTGCGCGACAACACGGTTGTCATGCTCTGGGGTGATCACGGCTGGAAACTGGGCGAACACGCGATGTGGTGTAAGCATACCAATTTCGAGATCGACACCCGTTCGACCCTGATTGTTCGCAACCCGCAGATGAAGGCCGCCGGGCAAAGGACTTTTGCCCTGACCGAGTTTGTGGATATCTACCCGACGCTCTGCGATTTGTGCGGGCTTGAAAAACCCTCGCACCTGCAGGGCATTAGCACGGTTGTGCTTTTGAATGACCCAAAGAAAAATGTGAAAACGGCCGCATTGAGCCAATACCCGAAAGGCGATTTCATGGGCGATTCAATGCGGACGGATCGCTTCAGGTATACCGAATGGCAAAACCTAAAGACCGGCGAGGTTGCCGCCCGGGAATTGTACGACCATCAGGGCGATTCGGCTGAGAACCGCAACATCGCCAACCTGGCAAAGCATGCATCTCTTGTGAAACAGCTCAGCAAAGAATTGCACGCTTTTCACAATGCGACCCCTTCTTAATCGGCGCCTGATTCGGCCTGCAATATAGATAAACTAGCGACAGTGGGGCTGTTTTTATATTGACACGACAGGCTTACGGAAGCGTTCCTGCTTCGGTTCGTTGCGTCAATTATCCCATCGAGCAGCCGCCCTTATCCATGGCACAGGTCCCTCCCGGCATGGTCGCTTTGGTGGCGGCT